>OKEM01000037.1_pt1 | contig 95904 bp, 85 predicted proteins | sample 1610791 | NCBI WGS metagenome assembly OKEM01 (sample SAMN04436686, study PRJEB24849) | human gut metagenome | biome: human gut; feature: NICU; material: stool | host: Homo sapiens | place: USA: Saint Louis, MO | collected 2010-07-27
CACCACAGAGTAGACCTGTTGGGCGATGGCCAGTTCCTCATTCGTGGGAACTACCAGTACTTTCACCGAAGAATCCGGGGTAGAAATAATCGCTTCACGGGTAAAATGTTCCTCGTTAAGCTCCTGGTCGATTTTGACCCCCATAAAGGCGAGACTTCTACACAGTTCCCAGCGAACTCCCGGGTCATTTTCGCCCACACCAGCCGTGAAAGTTAGCGCGTCTAGTCCACCGAGAAGCGCCCAATAGGCTCCCACGTATTTCAACAGTCGATGCAGGTAGATTTCCATAGCCATCTCGGCCTGTTCATCGCCTGCCTCGATTAACTTCCAAATTTCCCGCATATCGTTATGGCCGGTAAGACCCTTCATACCTGACCGGCGGTTGAAAAGCTCATCGATCTCGTCGATGCTCATTTTGCCCTCACGATAGAGGTGGAATACCGTCGCCGGGTCTATATCGCCGGTGCGTCCTCCCATCACTAACCCTTCCAAGGGAGTTAGTCCCATAGAAGTATCGATGGGGTGGTGTCGCACAATGGCGGAAGCGGACGCGCCGTTGCCGAGGTGCAACACGATCTGTCTTAAATCGTCGGTTCCCAGGATGGAACGCACTCGATGGGAAACGTACTGGTGGGAGGTGCCGTGGGCGCCATACCGGCGAATCCGGTATTTTTCCGCAACAGACCTTTTTAAAGCGTAGGTATAGGCTTTTTCTGGCAGGTGGTTAAAGAATGCGGTGTCAAATACGGCTACGTGTGGAACCTTGGGCAAAATTCGCTTAGCGGCGTCAATCCCTTTTAAGTGAGCCGGGTTATGCAGCGGACCGAGGGGGCATAGCTCCTCGATCAAAGCGTAAACGTCTTTGTCGATTAATGCCGGTCCAGAAAAATAGGGGCCACCTTGCACAATCCGATGTCCTACTCCCACCACGTGAGATTTTTGTAGCGAAGGACCAATCTTTTCGAATAGTTCTTCGACAACTGCCATCCCCTCGAGGTGGTCGCGCACTGAACGAACCATCTTCTCTTCCACGTCTTGATAGACGTGCTTAATCTGGCTGCGCGCTTCGCCGATTTGCTCAACGATTCCTCGTGCTATCTCTTCACCAGTTTCCGGATTCATCAGCTTATATTTAATAGATGAAGATCCGGAATTGATTACTAGAATAGTCTCGTTATCCACGCCCTTTTCCTCCTTTGGGGGATTATCCCTGCGCCTGAACTGCAGTAATAATAATGGTGTTAACTATGTCTTCTATCAGGGCGCCGCGAGAGAGGTCGTTAACGGGCTTATTTAATCCCTGCAGTATCGGCCCCACTGCAACGGCTCCTGCAGTGCGTTGCACCGCTTTATATACGCAGTTTCCAACATCTAGGTGGTTAAATACAAATACGTTAGTCTGTCCCGCTACCGGTGAACCTGGGCATTTCTTCGCAGCCACAGTTTTATCGACAGCGGCATCGAATTGCAAGGGACCATCAACCGCTAATTCGGGGTGGTTCTCTTTGACTATCTGAGTTGCCTGTAAGACTTTTTCTACAGTTTCTCCACTTCCGGAATCCCCGGTGGAATAGGAGATGAGCGCAACTTTCGGGTCAATACCGAATTGGGAGGCAGTCCTGGCGCTCGAGGCAGCAATATCAGCTAGCTGGCTCGGGTTGGGATCAATAGAAACTGCGCAATCCGCGTAGAGCGCAGCATGATCAGAAAACAACATTAGGAAAGCCCCGGACACGGTCGATACTTCCGGCTTGGTTTTTATGATCTGCAGGGCGGGGCGAATGGTATTAGCAGTGGTGTGACAAGCTCCTGACACCATTCCATCCGCATCACCACTTTCGATCATCATGGTGCCAAAATAGGCGGAATCCTTTAATAGTTGCCGGGCTTTTTCCGGGGTTACGCCTTTATGAGCTCGCAGCTCGGCTAGCCGGGACGCATACTTGTTTAGTCGTTCCTCCTCGCGCAGCGATACTACTTGGGCGCCGGCTAAATCGAGGTTAAGTTCCTGCGCCCGGGAGGCGATCGTGTCCTCTTCCCCTAGGAGGATAATATTCGCTGCCGAAAGTTTTAGGATTTGGGCGGCAGCCTGCAAGACGCGGTCATCCTCAGATTCAGGCAACACAATAGTACGCGGGGCAGCTTTCGCACGCTCGGTCAGCATCCCCTGATAGGTAAGGGGAGGGATCGCGGGACACGGCGCATTTTTCAAAGTAGGCGCTAACTTAGCTAGGTCTTCCGGGCTTACCTCACTACCGCTGACCGCAACTACCGGCGCGTGTTCTAGGGAAACCGAAGGGGTAAAACTAGCGTTCACTAAAATAGTAGCTACGGGAGTTCCGCCCGCTTGGGAGGCATTAAACGCCATAATGTGGCCAGTATTAACTGCTGCCTCCTCATCCATTCCAGAAGCATCAATTAGCAAAATCATGGGGGCGAGTAGATGGGAGGCAGCGCGAGCGTGTACGGCGGCAATGTCTATTCCGGTGAAAGTCGCGGCAAAAGATCCGTTGTAGAGAGCAGAGCTGGTAGCAGGGAAAGTATTGATTAGTTTCTGGGCAGCTACTTCTGATTGCAAAACCCAATCTTGAGGCTGGGGTAATCCGCTTTGAAATATCTGTTTAACAGGTAGATTTCCCAGCACTTGCGTTAAGGCGGTGGTAATAGTGTCAGTATGGGTAGTTGCCTGCAAGGGCGCCAGGTAATAGGAGCTTGCCATTGCCGTTTGTTTCCTTCCGATCCCGTTGAAATCTGTCTACCCTAGAGTATCAGGCAACCTAATCCTCAAATAAAAGTAAATTAAAAGTTTCGGGTGATTGCTGTAAAAGATTATTTTATTTTCTGCTGAGGCGACTAGGGCAATAAATTCCCGCTATGCTGGAAGACGTGAATGAATCAAGTCCTGATTGGGTTCGCCCCGTCCTCGTATTCGATATGGGTGCGCAAACCGCACAATTGATTGCGCGGCGGGTGCGGGAAGCCCATATATATTCCGAAATTGTCTCTCCTAAGCTGTCTGCCGAGCAGATTCTGGCGCGCAAACCGCTGGCTTTAATCGTTTCCGGAGGGCCACATTCAGTTTATGAAGACGGCTCTCCCCATATTGATCCGGAACTTTTAAAAAGCGGAATTCCGATTTTAGGAATTTGTTACGGCTTCCAGATGCTCACCCAGATGTTGGGGGGTGAAGTTGCCAGCGCCGGACGCCATGAATACGGCAAAGCCGAAGCTACAGTGGCTGTCGACTGCCCCTTATTTGCGGATACACCCGGAGAACAAGTGGTGTGGATGTCGCACAATGACGAGGCAAAAGTACTGCCGTCAGGGGCAAAAGTGGTGGCCAGTTCGCCAGGCGCCCAAATAGCGGCATTTGAAATTGAGGATCGTCCCATTTGGGGAGTGCAGTGGCATCCTGAGGTTCGCCACAGTGAATACGGCAGCCAGCTGATCAAGAATTTCCTGTTTAACGCTGCCGGCCTAGAGCCTAACTGGGATCCGCAATCTATTAAAGAGCATGAAATCCGCCAAATCCGGGAAAAAGTCGGGAATGCGCGGGTTATTTGTGGGCTGTCGGGGGGAGTCGATTCCTCAGTTGCAGCCGCCTTGGTGCACCGCGCCGTGGGTGATCAACTAACCTGTATCTTCGTAGACCACGGTTTGCTGCGAGAGGGCGAGCGTGAACAAGTCGAGCGTGACTACGCGGCTTCCAGTGGCGTAAAGATCGTCACGGTAGATGAATCCGAACGTTTCCTGAACGCCCTTGCCGGCGTGAAAGAACCAGAACAAAAACGCAAGATTATTGGGCGGGAGTTTATTCGCGCCTTCGAAGATGCCCAGCGCGCCCTCGTGAAAGAAGCCGGAGAGGCCGGAGAAGAAATAAAGTTTCTGGTGCAAGGAACCCTATATCCGGACGTTGTGGAATCGGGTGGGGGAGAAGGATCCGCCAATATAAAGTCTCACCACAACGTGGGGGGATTACCGGAGGATCTCTCGTTTGAACTGATCGAACCGCTGCGTACCCTCTTTAAGGACGAGGTGCGCGCGCTGGGGATAGAGCTAGGGTTACCAGAAAATCTGGTATGGCGTCAGCCTTTCCCCGGTCCCGGTTTGGGCGTGCGGATCCTAGGGGAGCTCACCAAAGAGAACCTAGCTATTTTGCGGGCTGCTGACCGGATAGTCCGCGAGGAGCTAACCGCTGCGGGGCTAGATCGCCAGATTTGGCAATGCCCGGTGGTACTGCTGGCAGATGTGCGTAGCGTCGGGGTGCAAGGAGATGCCCGCACCTATGGGCATCCGATCGTGATTCGCCCGGTGGTTACCGAGGACGCAATGACGGCCGATTGGTTCCGCTTGCCTTACGAAGTACTGGAGCGGATTTCTAACCGCATTACCGGGGATGTTCCCGAGATTAACCGGGTGGTGCTAGATTGCACCTCCAAGCCCCCGGGGACCATCGAGTGGGAATAGGCCAAGGTCAGAATTCTAAAGCCACCTGCAACCATTCACTGTAACGCATGGCGACGCACTGCGTTTCAACGGTTGCCACGCCACTTGCAACAAACGGGAATAACAAAACCGATACAGCCCCCGAAACCGCTTGGAATCGAGAGCTGTTTGCGCTGGTGCATGAACGATTTTGATTCGTGGTCACTCTGTGGAGTGGTGGTCGTTGGCGCGATTTGGCGCAGCCTGGAGGTTTCCGTTCGCCACGGAGGTCTGCCAAGCCACCCGCAATAATTCCCAAGCGCGAAAGCGCCGATTTTCACCTGATTCGAATCAAATTCGAATCACGGCGCTCCCAGAAGGCCCGAAATCGCAAAACCGCAGGTAAAGCTGGGGGAATAACAAACCGCGTTTTAATGATGAAATGCACCGGAACGAAGCCTCTGAGGGCATGAAAAAGCGGCCCGAAGGCCGCTTTTCTGATTCGCAATTATTCCCCGAGTGGCTTGCTCAGGCGCCGAATCCGGCCTTCCAGGCGTCGAGCTCCGCTGGGGTGATCTCCCCGGCCTTCTCCGAATCAAGCATCTCCTTCCACGCCTTGATCGCCATGACGAGTTTGGGCGATTTCTCCGCCGCGGAGTCGAACCCCAGCACCATCGTCCCGTCGACCTCCATCGGGACGAGCCCAAGCTCCTCGTTGAGCCTGAACAGCAGCTTCAGGGCCTGCCTGCTCGATTCTAAGGGCACTTCCCGCAGCGCCTCGGGCGAGATCGCCAGGGCGGAGGCGATGGCCTGGATCTGGGGCTCTCCCGGAGTCCTATTGCACAGTTCGTAGTTGCGGATGGCGGAGTCTGTCTGCCCGCAGGCGGCGGCGAGCTGCCTCTGCGTCATCTTGCGCATCTTCCTGTACTTCTTTATGAGCTCCCTGGTCTTCGACTTCCCCTCCATGGCGATCTCGGCGCGGACCATTTTAATTCGTGTGGAAACTATAGTACGAAATTGAACGGTATGTATTGACCATTCGGAAGTGAACGATTGTCGCGCAATTGCAAAACCGTTCAATAGCGAACGCTAGGAGGAAACATGGCCAGCGAGGAGCCCAGGCTGCTGAATGCGGCGGAGGTGTCGGAGAGGCTGGGGGGCTGCCGCAGCAAGGCGTACCAGGACATCAGGGAGCTCAACGCAGAGATGAGGGTGCGCGGATGCAAGGTGATGGCCGGCCGCGTGAGCAACGAGGTCTTCGAGGAGACGTTCTTCAGGCGTGAGGGAGGGGCGAGGCGTGACCGTTAAGCAGTCCAGGAACGGGACCTGGTTCACGCAGTTCCGGTGTAAGGACAAGTTCGGCGAGGAAGTGCACAAGTGCAAGCGCGGTTTCGCGCCCCGCTCCCACGGCAAGGTGCAAGCACCCTGCACCCATCCGCCGTTTCGGGAATGACACGGGTTCCCGAAACGGTTTCCTCGGAGCTGCCGACGTGCATTACTGCGACCGGAACACTTATTTGGGGCTCCGCAGCGTCATCAGTAGCAAAACTAACAGCATGGTGAATTTAGTGCTAGTAGAATGAGACATATATGGGTATGGACCGCTACGATGTTGCATAGACGGAGGCATTCGGATGGCTAAGTATCAATTACAGCCTAACGAGGGGGTTGTGCTCCAAGAGACGGGCATCCGATACGAGCCCAATAAGCTCTCCACCGCTTACACGGACGAACTAATTCTGACCAACCTCAATCTGATTCACGTCCGCAAGGGCGTCTTCATGGGGGCGAAGGGCGTTCGTTACATTCCCCTGAATCAGGTCAAGGTGATTGGCGGCAAGTGCCAGGCGCTTGTGGGGAAAAAGCAGAACGGAACCGCTATTCTGCAGATTTACACGCAGCAGGGTACCGAGGAATTCGCGTTTCATACCAAAGCAAAGAAGAACGCCGGCATTTGGGCGAACGAGATCAGCCGCTTGGTAACCGGCAGGGATTCTGAGAATACACCCAAATATGACTTCGAGGATACGGTCGTTGGCCAGCTTAAGGACGCATTTGGCGAAGTCGGTGCTGCCTTCGGATTCGGATTCGGCAAATCGGGCAAACAGCAGAAAAGCTCTGTCAAGCGTGTTTCGACAAAGTGCTCCGGTTGCCACGCCCCGATTACGGGCGTAAAGGGCAAGACCGCTGTATGCAACTATTGCGACACCGAGCAAGTGCTCTAAGAAGGTGAGATTGACATGGGACTTATAAAAGCAGCGGCTGATTCACTAGGCGGAACCCTTGCCGACCAATGGCTTGACCTGATAACCGCTGGCTATTTCGACGAGCACACTGTTGTCGCTCCGGGCGTTCTGAAGTCCACCAACAACGGGCGCGGAAACAATCTCCTCGGCTCGCAAGGCGTGATCTCAAACGGTTCCAAGATTTTCGTACCAGAAAACACCGCGGCGTATATCTTCAGCCAGGGAGGCATCGAGACCGTAGTGTCCGAGCCCGGTCCATACGAATACCAAGACGGCGAATCCGGTATCTTCAGCGGCGGCAACTCGGATTCGCTCTTCCAGCAGCTGGGCGACCGATTCTCCCATGGTGGAATCAGCTCATCCGAAAAGCGCATAGCGTTCGTTAACCTTCGCGAGATTCGCGACATCAAATTCGGCACCAGAGGCCCACAGGTCTACAACGACCATTACTACGAATGCGACCTTGAGATATACGCCTATGGCGGATTCTCCGTTAAGGTCGTCGACGCCGATAAGTTCATCCGCAACTTCGTACCGGCGAACGCCGGCAGCTACACATTCGACGACCCCAAAGCTCGTGGCCAGATGGTTTCCGAATTTCTGCAGTCGTTCATCGTTGCGCTAAATGGCATGTCGAGCACATATCGAATCTCCCAGCTGCCGGCACAGGCGGTCGAGATTGCGAAGCGCATCTCTGAGGACACGTACAACGCGGGTTCATGGCCAGAGCGCTTCGGCATGCAGATCACGAAGGTTGCAATCGAGCATATCGAGCTATCCGACCATTCTCGTCAGCTCGTCAACCAGTTCTCTTCCAACCGAATGAACGTGAGGGCTTACGAGGACACCTCCGAGCGAGCTGGCAACATGGCCGCCCAGCAGAAAATTGCGCAAGGTATCCAGGACAATGGTCTTGGCGAAGGCGGCGGCATGCTATTCGGCATGAACATGGCGCAAGCCATAGGTCCACAGGGGCAGCCCGCGAAATCTTCCGCTCACGAGATGTCTACGGACGAGAAGATTGAGACGTTGAAGAAGCTGAAGGAACTCGTTGATATGGGCATCCTGACCCAAGATGAGTTCTACCTTAAGAAGAAGGAGCTCCTCGGTCTGTAGCTCTCGAGTCGAGAGGAACCTGTACTCCGGAGCCGTTACGAACATGTAGCGGCTCCGTTGTATGTGAGCGTTTCGAATTAATCTGCGCCGTCCAGTCACGGGGACTACTGACATGCATTGGGTGATTCTCCGATTGCAAGACCGTTCAGTACTGGACGCTTTTCTGCTGTAGGGGAGAACGTGATACATAGGTCGCCCGGCGGGCCTCTTCCACATCCTGCTCGCCGGGCCCGAGGCATAGGAGGCGCTTATGCGGACGCTCGCATACGCTATAAAGGAGGCCGGATCGCCGGAGCTGGCGGGCGAGATCCAGGCCATGCAGGAGAGGCAGGCGCCCGAGCCCTCTGGGGGTCCCGTCCGCGAAATCGACTGGAACTCCCTGCCCGGCTCTGTCTTCGCCTGAGTGGAGATCCCCGGCACGAACGTCGACGAGCCCGTGGCCCAGGGCCAGGAGTCGAGCCCCGACCACTACCTCTGCAACGACGCCCTGGGGCACAGCGCCTACGGGACCCCGTACATCGACTGGGAATGCGCGCCCGACACGGAGTACGTCGCGGTCTACGGCCACCACATGGACGACGGTTCCCAGTTCATCGACGTAGCCAAGTTCAGCGACCCCGGTTACGGCGGGGAGCACCGGACAATCTACTGGTACACCCGTTCCGACGACCAGCCCCACGAGCTGACGGTGGTCACGGTCGACGTGCTGGACGCAAGTTGCGAGACCCAACGAACCAGCTTCAAGGACGATGCGGACCGTATTTCGCACCTAAAGGAAAAGCTGTCCTCATCCGACCTGGTCCTTGAGGAACCTGATCTGGAAAACGGACAGATTGTCTCGTTCGCAACATGCAGCTACCAAACCTGGAACTCCAGGACGATCATCTACGCGGAGGCCGAAACGGCCTCCCTCCTTTCTCAGGGTGTCAATCCGTGAGAGAATAGCGACAACGCACTCTGCGCCCAAAAAGCTATCCTCAGGAAAGACTCTGATTGGAGGCCAAATTGGCTTTTGACTTGAAGAAGGCTATTGTCGGCTCGACACGGGCTTTGTCCGATGCGAAAGACTCGGTAGTACAGGGCATCAACGGCCTCGCCAAAGCTGCCGGGCAAGCCGGCTCAGGTGTCGCCTCAACTGTGGCCAGTATCGCCTCTGACCCTTACAGCGCAATAGACGGCGCAAAGAACGCGGTAACGGAAACCGTCGGTTCTTTGCTGGCAGCGAGCGAGGAATCGGTTGTCTATTGCAAGAGCTGCGGCTCGAAAGTGGTCGTTACCGCGAGGTTCTGCTCTGGGTGCGGGGCTCGCATCAACGCTGACCTGTCTGCCCTCCCGTCAGATGCCCCCGGCATCCTAAACGAGCTGCTTCTCAGCTTATGCGTGTCCCCACTCGAACTCAAGAAGCAGAATACTGAGCGCATCCATGCCGTGTTTCCCGTCCCGAGAGAGCAGCGTATCCTTTGGGCGGATGCCGAGTTCGATATGAGGCCAAGCGGCATCGCGCTGACAAATCGAGGGCTGTTCATAAAGACGGACGTGGGGGTCTTCGAGCACCTGGACAAAGAAGCCCCAAACAATGGGAAGTCGATTCTACGCTACTACCGATGGTCTGATTTCGAGCCGGCATGGTTCGCTGGGGAGGATGAGGGCAACCAGGCTCTGTGCGTCGACGAGGCTGTTCGAGGATCGTTCATAGCCGCATGCAAGACGCTGGCTGCTGCCGAGGAGCGCCGCAGCACGAGAGAGTTCGATTCAATTTGCCTGAACCGAGAAGAGCCGCTAAATGACGCGCTGGCGATAGGCGTTGCCGATGCCGCCATGGCGCCTATCGCCAAGCAGGCGAAGTACGTCGACCGCCATGCTCGTACCCACAACCAAGCCGGCCATGGGGAAATGGCCGAGCAGGCGATCAACATGCTCGACCGGATGGAGGGCAGAAGCGTCGAGTGGTGCGGCCCTGACAACTCCAAAAACGGCGCCGACCGCATCGTGGATGGGGTATGGATACAAACGAAGTACTACAACTCGGCCAGAGGATCCCTCGAAGCCGCGTTCGACCCAGCAACGGGCCAATACCGATACATGAACGGGGACTCCCCAATGCAGCTCGAGGTTCCGAAGGACCAGTACGACGCCGTCCTTGCGGGATTCAAGAAGAAGATCGAGGCAGGTAAGGTTGATGGCGTAACGGATCCCGCTCAAGCAGAGCTGATAGTGCGAAAGGGAAGGCTAGACTACCAGCAGGCTGTCAACCTCACGAAGTCTGGCACAATCGAGTCGCTCAAATACGACGCCGCTTCCGGCGTGGTCGTCTGCTCGTGCGCTTTCGGCCTAACTTTTGTCGCCACCGTGTTCATGACCTACCAGAGGTGCGGAGACATATCGACATCGATACAGGCCGGCGCGATCGCAGGCACGCAGGTGTTCGGCATTTCGTTCGTCCAGCATATGCTCGCCTCGCAACTGTCAAGAACGAGCCTTGCTGATGCGTTGATAGTCCCAAGCCAAATCATTGTCCAGAAGATGGGCTACAGAGCTACCCAGGTCATCGTAAATGGCTTGAGGGCCATTGCTGGAAAGCAGGCCATCTCCGGAGTTGCTGCCTCGAACCAGCTGGCGAAAATCCTGAGGGGCAACGCGATAACGGCGGCGGTAACCTTAGCGGTGTTCTCGGTTCCCGAAACGTACAACCTGATAAACAAGAAGATCTCCGGCGCACAGTTTGCGAAGAACATGGCGGTACTCGCTGGCGGTGTTGCTGCTGGCGCGGGCGGGGCGGTCGCTGCTGGTGCCTCAGCTGCAAAGGTCGCGGGAATGGCCGGCACTGCAGTTACCCCTGGCGTGGGCACCGCTGTCGGCGTGGTTGGCGGTTTCGTCGGCGGCGTCGTTGGTTCGCTTGCGGTTCAGACCGTTGGTGACATCATCTGCGAGGACGATGCAGAGGTCGCAGGCCGATTCTTCAATGCAATGATTGCTGTATTGGCAAGCGAGTACTTGCTTGCTGACTCGGAAATCGAAGCGCTGATGAACGAACTCAACGAGATTGACCAGAAGAGGTTCAAGAGCTTATTTGAGGATTTCCGAAGCTCCGAATCACAAGAAGAAGCCATGCGCCTGTTCCTCGCCCCTGTTTTCGATAGGGTCGCTGCAGGCAGAAAGCCGTTTAGCCTGCCATCCTCTGATGAGATCAATGACGCCATCGAAGATCTTTGCGAAGCGGCAAATGGCGAGGCCATTCAGGCGGTGTAGGCGCAAACATCCTGATGTCAGCGGTTGTTGATCTTGTGGTGCCTCAAGTCCTCGTGGGTTCCATAGGGTTTCGGCGGATTGGGGTCGTCGCCATCGTGGCGAGCAGGTGTAAATTCTTTAAGCAGGTCGAACGACGCGCTCATCTGTCGTTTCGATTCGGCCTGCTTTTGCTTTAGCGTGTCAGCGCTGAAGCTCTGCCTGTTCGAGCCGTAGCACTCTTCCTTGCGGGTGTAATAGAGCATCGATAGGGCTTGGTGGATTACCTGTACCTCTTCTTCGGCGAACATCTCATATCTTATTGAACGCATACGGTTGATTCGGGATTGATTCTGAACGAGAGCAAATCATTTGCAATCTGATGAACGAGAGCGAATGAAACAATAAGAGAAGCTATGAGATGCTACGAAAATGAGGGTTGTTACGCTTGAGTGGGAATAGCCGAATCTTTAATCGACTACTGCGTTTCTTGGGAATTATTTGTCTCATCGGGGCGGATTTCAAAATGAAGGTCTTCCCCACTGATTCCAATTTTTTCGAACACTGCTTCCAGCACCCGAATTTTTGAGGCGGTCGGTGTTGATAGGAATACGTAAAGGTTCCTACCGATATTGACCCATCCTTCCTGTGGGGAGTCCATAGTGGTAATGAAGGAAGCAGGGAAGTCCTCTTGGGCTGCGATGCGGTACATTTCGGCGGCGTTTGATTCAAATATTTGTCTTAAGACCCCTGCAGTAGCATCTTTCCAAGTAGTGACATTTTGTTTTCCCTCCCTAAATGTGTAGGAAGAAATTTTAGTGCCGGTGAAGTCAAAATCGTCCTCTAGGGAATAATCGGGGTTATTCTCCACCAGGGGTTGGAAATCATTTTCTGGAAATGGCCATAATTCTAAGAACCGGCTCACCAGGAAGTCACTGCGGGCTTTCAACTCACGCAGAGTCCACTTTTCCTGCTGACCTATCCATTTGTTCAAAGGTAGCGGGGAATCAATAAAACCATCTTTCATGGTGAGTTTTTCTTGAAAGGAACGATTGCTGTACTGGCTGTTATAGGCCGTGAGCGTGAGGTTAGCGATGCGATTTTTCCAAGTGTCGTGAATCTGTGCGAAGTCGTCTCCGAGCTCTCTTTTCCAGGTTTCGGTAAGAGTTTGGGGCATGATGTGCTCCACAGACAGATTGTGTTCTTTAGCTAACATCGCTTCCGGGACATTGATAGTTTCATACGAGTCACCGTTTTCTAACCGGTTAGAATAATAGATCTTGTTTTTTGTTCGCATGTTGTAGAAGTCGCGTCTACGTACACTGTCCCCGAATTCCTGGTTACTTGGAAACCTACCCGAAACGGTTTTCTGTTGGAGGACGTAAATGACAGAATGTGCGTAGTCGTCCTCGTCTTGAAGTAGCCTAATAGCATCGTTGTTTAAGGTCGCGAAAATCTTGTTGAGGGAGTTGGCGGGAACTTCGCAAACCAGCCGTCTAAACAAGTAGCTTTCGATGGTCTTGAGGACTAAGCAGGTCTGGATTTCATTTATTTTGCCGTCATGAAATCTGCCTAGTAGAGCGAATAAAAAGGGGTTCACTACCGTCATCTCTAGTAGTCCTAGCCTCTTCAAGATCACGTCGAGACGGCGAACGCCGGTGGAGGCATTCATTATTTGCGCATAAAATCTGGCGTGCACCAGCAGATCTTTTAATAGCTGCTCAGTTTCTATCTTTAAGCCGGTTACGTACTGTTTAAAAGTATGATAAACCCCGTTAATCTTAGGCCATTTACCATGCTTATAGGTAAGGTATTGTCGGACGAACTCACTAACTTGGTAACCGGTTAGTTCTTCAATCTTGTTCCAATATTTCTCGTATATCTCTTCTTGCTCTCGCTGATCAAGCCCCATTAGGATATAGTTTCTGATCTTGTCAGCTTCGTTTAAGTCCAGGCCAGTTGAGTTAAGACTTTCGAATATCAACTGGGGGTCGTCTCCGCGTTCGAGCGTAATGTCAATTACCACTAGCTTCCGCAATGCTGCGAAAAGGTTGTCCGCATCTACAGATGAAGCTGGGATTGCTTCGTAAAAGAACAGATAGTTTTGCGTAATGTTTGAATCGGGAAGGTAGTCAGCTTTTTGATTGAAAAGACTATTGAAAGCTTTCATATCATTCTTTACAGGCTTCAGTTTAATTTTTCGTTCCTCAGGCTGCCATTTATCGATGAGGTAGTCCTCTCTGATTTTTTCATGGAGACGCGGTACATTACAGGAAAGTTTCTTCTCTTCGATGAGATTCATCAGCGCCAGCAGTAGCAACGAAACAGTGGTAAGACGTTGTTGTCCATCGATAATCAGGTAGTCGTCGCCTTCAGTTTTGGAGACAATAGAACCAAAGAAGTGTGATGGTCGCTGGGCTTTAGCCACATCTATGAGATCGGTGAGTAATTGCTGGCAGTTCTCTTTTTTCCAATCATAGTTTCGTTGGTAGACGGGGATTACAAAACGTTTATCCGATCCCTCCATAAACTTGAGGAGTTCCTTAGAAGTGCCTTTCATTATGCTGCTCTCTGTAGATACTAGGTTCGCGGTAGCAATGCCAAAATTATAGAGGTGCTAGATCCCGAAATGTTGAAAATAATAGTGTTAAAGAAAATCCGGGGGTAGGTAGCATTATAGCTGGTTTAGAGAATGCTCGAATATTTGCAAGTGTTCTGCTCAAAAAAATTTACGATGCTAGAATTTGTGTATTCCAATAGTTTGAAAGGTAGTACATTGAGTAATTCACCCCATTTCCGTCCTGATGAAGAGGCAAATAAGCCCGATGAATTCGAAACTAGGCTTGCCCCAGGTGGTAACTCCGGTTCTGCGAACAGCTCTTTTTCCCCACTTCCTGGGGCTTCGCAGGGATCAGCGCCAGCTAGGGGAATGAATCCGCCCCTTCCTCCCGCTCCGCCAGCGGGGATGAATCCGCCATATCAGTCAGGAGGGTATCCGCAACCGATGCCTCCCGCTGGGTATCCGCCATATCCGCCGCAAGGGGGAGCTGGGATCGCGCAGCCCCTTCCTCCGTCAGCTTCGGTACCCCAAGGAGAAATGGTGGGGTATCCCCAGGCTGGCTATCCGCCGGTAAATCCAGCAGCGATGCAGCCTCCTTATGCTGCGAACCTCCCGGGCTATCCGCAACCCCAAAAATCACCTAACGATTTTGTGCTTGCCTTAAAAGCTATTTGGCCTACTTTTGTAGCCATGCACAAATCTGAGGGACAGCAACAGGTGAAAGCCAACTTCCAGTTGAAACACTGGTGGTGGGTAATGATGGTGCTGTTCTCTCTGCTGACCGGACTTAGCTCCTCGGTGATCTTGGCTCGTAGCGGGGATATATTCTCCGGAGGATTGCTAGGTTCCTCGGGGTTTGGAACTTACAGCATTCTATATTTTGGGTATTGGTTGCTTTGCTTTGTGGTGTTCACCCTAGTGGCATTCGCGGTAGTAATTCTGAGGGCGGCCTTAGCATTTGCGGCTGCCCGCAACAAGCACACTGTAATTTCATTTACTCAGGTAGCTTCGATAGTGGCAACGGGGCTGGTGATGCCCTCCTTTGCGCTGGCATTAATGTTTTTAATTTCCCTGCTACCGATCCCCGTTTTGCCTTTAATATTAATATTGGTCCTACAAGTGCTAATATCGGCCTCCTTCTTGATTATGGAGCTGTTGATCTTCGGTGGCTTAAAAGAGCTATATCCGCAAGATAAAAGCCCGGAGATGCGGCATACCATTTTCTTCATTATCTGGACGCTGTGTGCTTCCTTGATAATTGGGATGGTGGCCGCTCCTACCGGGACTTATGCCGTGACCTACAGCGCAAAGGCTGCCATAGAAGATACGGTGCAAAGGCAAGTCAATGACCTGCAGGGAATTTTAGATTGGTAGATCCGCTAACGCTCAGGGGTGTCTTTGAAGCGCCCTAGCTAATAAGAAAGATCATAAATTGGGGTTTCCCGCCAGGACTAAACTGGCGGGAAACCCCAATTTATTGCCCTAAGAGTTATTCGCAGTTGGACAATACCTAACCTGCTTAGCCCGAACCGAAAATGCCGGTTCCTCGGTACCTCGCAATTTCTCGTCCAGGTATGACACACCTGCCCCTCTATAGCGAAGAGTAGTGATCGATATAGTCGCTGATTTCAAATCCTTTAATTGACATTTCGGCTATCAAGTCAGGGCCACCTGAGCCCAGTAAATATCCTCAGCAAACCTCCGATATTAGTCGGCATTAGGAGAATTTTTTGTAACCGGTAATTTCATTGCCGGTAATCGATATTTCCGCTATGGTCTGCTCAGTTCCTGAAGAAGACCTAGATGCTGGATAGGAAATAGTAATTTTTCCCGGGCTTTCGATCCTTACGGTTTTCGGTTCTTGAGTGCCCCCAATTATCGAAATGTAGGGGCGCTCTGGGTCTTTGGGATCAAAAATCGCCAACTGGAAACTGAACGCTTCTAAATCATTGGCTATGAGCAACGCATCGAGGTAGCCATCACCGTTTGTATCTCCATATGCCACGCTATAGCGCTTGCTGGTGTCCGCGGTAAAGCTTCCGGAATCAAAAAAGCTTGAGCTATTCCCTTCGTTTTCTGAAAGTTTGAGGGCAGTAAACTGTACTCCCTCATCCCAGGGAGTAGTGACTTTTTCGATTGATTCCCCGTTTTTCATGCTTGCCCAGCAGGGGGTGGTTTCTCCTGGCATTTTTCTCGATATAGGAGTGCCATCATTTTTGCTCCAGAAGTATTTGTCTGAACAGCCATCAAGTCCAAATGTGGGTAGGTAGGCGTTGGCAAAGTCAATGTTTTTGATGGCCTCTTTGGCTATTTGAGGTTCACTTGGTTTGCTCGCACTAGGGTTTAACTCTTTTTCAGGGTTAGGCTGCGCCTTAGAACTGCCGGTCAAGCTCATCACTTCTAGCTCGGAAGATTCCTTTGGAGTGGGAGAATTAGTTTCTGCAGATTCTGTATTCTCGGTCGTATCCTGCGAGCTTTGGGTAGGACTCGAGGGGGAATCTTGAGCGATACTGGTGGTGTAGATTCCTTTACCATCACAGGTGACTGCAGCGGGTTTTTCCAAATTCTGTACCCACAATAGTTTGCTGGTTTCCGGGTTATAGGCAACGATCTGTCTAGCGTTAGTGGCCGAAGGGCTAGCTCCAACTATCAGGCGCTTATCGGCGTAAATTTGTTCTTTGAAGTGGTATTTCTGGTTTTGGTTGGTTTTTATGGTGTCTTTGGTGACGCATGCGATTTTCCCGCTGGCAGTCAAGTAGGGCTGCTGAAGGGAGCTATCGCATTTTGGTAAGGCTATGAGTTTACCGATTTTAGCTCCAGACTTAGGGTCTAGGAATTGTCCTACACCACTGCCATCTTTGAATGGTTGCAGCAACAGTAGCTTGTCTTTTTCCGGTTCGTACAGTGTATACGCTTGCCTGGGTTCTTTTTTTATTTCTATCACTACTTTTGACGGTTTATCCCAAGCTGGTTTGATCCCCACCGCCAAAGAATCATCACTGCTAAATAACTTGTAAAGGGTAATCCCTAAAGCACAAATCGCAAGTACTAGCAATACACACAAGGTAACTATTAAAGCCCGCCGCGATTTAGCTTTTCCACCAGGAGCCGGCTGCCCCGGATAGTAAGGAGGTACCGGTTGTCCAGGATAGGTAGGAGGTGTCGTCTGCGAGACATGGTATGCAGGAGGTACCGGCTGTCCGGGATAAGTAGCATATGCTGGTTGAGCTGGGTAAACCGGAGGGGCTGGTGGGGGCGTTGGAAGAAAACCATTCGGGGATCCGTGGGAGCTGCCAGCAGTACTATTATCATCAGGGGAAAACTTGGACATACCGCCACTCTAACAAGCCTTACTAGACAGCAAGACCAAAAAACTTAATAAATCAGACCCGGTTGCTGAGCATCTAATTGGGGGAGAGAGAATTAAAATATTCAGTTTCCACGCTGGTAGCGATATTATCCGGGAAGTGCTACGACCTGATCTGATCCCCGATAGCATGGAAGCGGACAATCTGAAAGGCTAATGAAAGGAAGATACTCATGGCAGTTCATGACAATGGACCGGAGCCTTATAGCTTCGATTTGGAAACCGAGACCAAAGAAAATACCAACTATCGCACCACTGCCTGGACCGGGAAATACCTGCAGGTAACCCTGATGTCTATTCCGGTAGGTGAATCCATCGGGCTGGAAGTACACCCTGACAATGACCAGTTCCTGCGCCTAGATGCCGGAAAAGGCAAAGTGGTAATGGGGGATGCGGAAGATAATCTCACCTTTGAACAAGAAGTCGGAGACGGCTGGGCGGTAATGGTACCGGCCGGCAAATGGCACGACATTATTAACATTGGTGATGAACCGATGAAGGTCTATGCAATCTATTCCCCCTCCCACCATGCGCAGGGAATCGTACAAGAGACTTTTGCCCAGGCTGAAAAGGACGAGGACTCCGGCAAAGACGTTCCTCCCGAATGGACCGTGCAGCTGGGTAAATAGTTCCCATCCTCTACAAGCTATCCCAGAAAATAGCTGCAATACAGTGGCTATTTAAAGGGGATAACTTCAGCAAATAACTGTAGTGGCGCCGCCCTAAAATTGGGGCGGCGCCACTTGCTTTTTACTACCAGATATTAGGTCTTAACCCAGATTTATAAGCAGCTTGCTCTAGGACTGCAGCCGATCCAGCGCGGCATCTAGACGGGTAAGTTTCGCGGTCATTTCACCCGTGCGGCCAGGACGAATATCGGCTTTTAGAACTAGTGATACCCGCGGAGCAAACTTGGAGACTGCCTCACAAGCATCCTTTACCACCTGCATGCATTCATCCCATTCGCCCTCGATAGTGGTGAACATGGAATCCGTACGGTTCGGCAGTCCCGAATCCCGAATAACTTTTACCGCGGCAGCAACTGCGTCATGAACTCCTCCCTCAGCATCGGCGGTAGAAGGAGAAATAGAAAATGCAACTAACATATTTTTACCTTAGTCCCTCTGGCCTCGAAACCGCCTAACGGATCCCAATCCCCAAGCTTCTTGCCTGAGTTTCTTTTTTTGAAAGCAATCCCGCAAACCTACAGTTCCTCGTCGGCCCTAAGAGAATCGAGAAAAGGTGAGAAAAATTGCTTGCTGGTTTCCAGCAGCTGATTAGTACGCCAGGGGCTGCCCCTGCTAGGCTAAAAGGGTAGCTGGTTGCTGCGGGGTTCCTTCAAGAAGGCCGGGGCAAGCAGCTAACAGGCTCCCCGGGCAGCAGGTTTTACCAGAGGTCAGGGGGATGCGGTTGGGTAGTGGGTGAGAATTCAGACGACTTCCCGATGCCGCGCGCAAAATTTCATACCGGGCAGCTATTTCATATAAGGGAAGACTTTGAATAAGCGGATTTTCGTAAGGAAAAAGAACGATACTACCCAGTTCAATGTCTATGACATTTTCGGCCTCGACGCGGCTGCACTGGAAAAAGCCAAATACAGTGTATTTGCAGAGATAAACCAAGATTTGGTGCTGGACGAGATTGATATCGAAGACTATTACGTCCTCGAATATTTGCCCGGTCAGTTCGATCAGCGTGCCGATGCCGCCGAAAAGTGCTTACAGCTGCAAGGATATGAAGCTACCGTTAAATGCGGATACGGGCATACCGGCGAGGTTAAGTTCAACCCCATTGAGATGCGCCTAAAAGATATGTCGGTTCTGGAAAACCAGACCTATGTTCCTAACCGGCAACTGCCTCCCAGCATTGAAATCACCGAAGATTATTATGAAAATGCTTCGTTGGCGATGACCAAAGAAGACCTACTATTTATCAAAGGATATTTCGATAGTATCGGGCGTCTGCCCACCGAAACTGAGATCAAAGTAATTGATACCTACTGGTCAGACCATTGTCGGCATACCACTTTTGAAACCGAACTAACCGATGCCGCCTTTAGCGGTCCTTACGCGGATCGCTTGCAGGAAGAATGGGATCGTTATCTAGCGGAGCGCAATAGCGAAAAACCGATTACCTTGATGGATTTGGCCACCTTGGCGGCTAAACGGGAAAAGGTAAAAAACCAGGAAGTTTCCAACGAGATCAACGCTTGCTCGGTATATGTAACCGTGGGCAGGCAGCGCTATATCCTGCAGTTCAAGAACGAAACTCACAACCACCCCACCGAGATCGAACCTTTCGGTGGGGCTTCTACTTGTATTGGGGGAGCTATTCGGGATCCCCTATCGGGACGTACCTTCGTTTACCAGGCTATGCGGATTTCTGGCAGCGCTGATCCCCGGATAGATGACCCGATAGCAGGCAAACTTTCCAGTAAGGAAATCACTCAGCGGGCAGCAGCCGGATATTCCTCCTACGGCAACCAAATCGGGCTCACCACCAATTATGTAAAAGAAATCTATCATCCCGGTTACCGCGCGAAACGCCTAGAACTTGGCTTCGTGGTGGGAGCGGCTCCCGCAGAAAACATTATTCGGGAAGAACCTGCCCCCGGGGATCTCATCCTCTTGATCGGAGGACGTACCGGACGTGACGGGATTGGGGGAGCCACCGGATCCTCGAAAACCCATACTCGGGACTCCTCCCAAACCTGCGGAGCGGAAGTACAAAAAGGTAACCCGATTATTGAACGCAAGATTCAGCGGCTCTTCCGCCGCGGTGAGGTCGCCAAGCGGATTAAGAAATGTAATGACTTTGGCGCCGGGGGAGTCTCGGTTGCTATTGGAGAGCTGGCTCCCGGACTAGAGATAGAGCTGGACCGGGTACCGGTCAAATACCAGGGACTAAATGGTACCGAGTTAGCAATCTCGGAATCTCAAGAGCGGATGGCAGTCTGCGTCGACCCTGCAGACCTGCAGTTCTTCTATGATGCATGTGCCAGTGAGGACGTAGAAGTAACCCACGTGGCTACCGTGACTGCCGAGCGGCGTCTGGTGATGCATTACTTGGGAGAAACTATCGTCGATATTTCCCGGGACTTCCTGGACACCAACGGGGTGCGCTCCCAAGCTAAATTTAATGCAACCTCTGGGGGCCGAATCACTCCCAAGCGGGAAGTTTCCGGTTCAAACCTGCAGGAAAAACTAGCAAATAACCTGGCGGACTTAAACATTTGTTCCCAGCGCGGCTTAAACGAGATCTTTGATTCCTCAATTGGTGCCACCACTTTGACCCTGCCTTACGGTGGTAAATTCCAGCGCACCCCCTCGCAGGTGAGTGCCCAACTGGTATCTCTAGAGAATGGACAGGCCGAGGTAGCCTCAGTAGCGGCCTACGGTTTTGAACCTTCGCTAGCCGAGCTTAGCCCCTATCACAGCGCCATCGTTTCCGTAGTGCAATCCATGTCGCGCCCGGCCGCAGCCGGGGTGGATTACCACGACTTGTATTTCACTTTCCAAGAATATTTCCAGCGCCTGGGCGAAGACCCCGAAAAGTGGGGAACCGTGGTGGAAGCCTTGCTAGGAGCTAACCGCGTTTTGCGCTACTTCCACCTGGCCTCCATCGGGGGCAAAGATTCCATGTCCGGTACTTTCGAAGACATGCATGTGCCGCCCACCTTGGTAAGCTTCGCTATCGGAATGCAGCAAGCAGATAAATTGCGCACTCCCGAGTTTAAAGCCCGTAATCATCGTCTCTACCTGTTACCAGTGCAAACAGACGAGTTGGGGGCAGTTGATCTGGAATCTTTCCAAGCCGCTCTCGATAGGTTGCAAGCGATTAATCCGATCTCGGCCTACGCCCTGGGGTATGGAGGGATCGCAGAAGCGCTACCAAAAATGGCTTTCGGGAACCGGATCGGTTTCGATATCAACACTGAAGAAGACCTGTTCGCTTCCCGCTATGGCAGTTTCCTGATCGAAACGGATCAACATTTGGATCTACCGCTGCTGGGATATACCGGCAGCTGGTCAGATAGCACCCTTAACGGGCAGCGTTTAGACTTGGCAGCTTTACAAAAAGCCTGGGAAGAACCTTTAGCCGAGATTTTTCCCACCGCCGGTAAACGGATCACCAATAGTGGCTCCCGCTCCAGCGAAACCTGCCTGACCAAGACACACCATGCGCCCTATCGAAAAGAAAATCCGCAGGTATTTATTCCGATTTTCCCCGGCACTAACTGCGAATACGATATGACCCGGGCTTTTACTCGCGAAGGGGCACAGGTGGTAACCGAGGTTTATCAGGATGCCGCCTCCTATGCCCGGCAAATCGAGCAAGCCGATATTTTGGCGCTGCCCGGAGGATTCTCCGTGGGAGATGAGCCGGATGGCTCGGCAAAATTTATCGTTTCGGTGCTGCGCCAAGAACAGGTTAAAGAAGCCGTCCACGCCCTACTGCGCAAAGGCGGTCTGATCCTGGGAATTTGTAATGGCTTCCAAGCATTGATCAAATCCGGGTTGCTTCCCTATGGACAGATCCGGGATCTGGATCCGGATTCACCTACCCTGGCCGCAAATGACAGCGGGCACCACGTCGCCAAAATCGTCCATACCGCCGTGTCTTCGGTGGCTTCTCCCTGGCTCAGTTCCTTCGATGTGGGAGAAGTCCACCACATACCGATTTCTCATGGTGAAGGGCGGGTAGTGATGAGCCCCGAGCAGTATCGAAAGTATTCGGCTTCGGGTCAGATCGCTACCAAATATTTAGGGGAGAACCCCAATGGATCTTCCTTCGGAATCGAAGGGCTGTTGGCTCATCACGGGCAAATCCTGGGAAAGATGGGTCATTCAGAAAGGAGCGGTAGCGGTTTATACCTCAACTACTGTCCCGAAATAGAACAAAACCTATTCAGAAACGGGGTTAATTATTTCCGATGGATGTAGCAATCATTTTTGGTTCCGCCTCCGATAAAGAAAAAATGGCGGGTGCGGCCAAATGCTTAGACGAGTTCGGATTGGAATATAAAGCGTATATTGCTTCGGCGCACCGGGTTCCAGAACTTTTAGAGCAAATCCTAAAAGAGGCCGTGGACTCGGGGGCGAAAGCCATCATCGCCGGGGCTGGCCTGGCGGCACACCTGCCCGGAGTTATTGCCTCTAAAGTGACTATCCCGGTAATTGGGGTACCGCTCGATGCGGCCTTAGGCGGACAGGACGCCCTCTACTCAATAGTGCAGATGCCGAAAGGAATCCCGGTTTCCACGGTGGGAATCAACAATTCCTATAATGCCGCCATGACCGCGGTGCAGATTATTGGCACCAGTAATGAAAAGGTAGCCGCGCAACTTAAAGAGTATCGCGCGAATATGAAACAGAAGTTCACCGCTGACCCGGTTAGTTTTTAAAGAAAAATTTAGATAGAAGAAGGCAAATCATGGAAAAGAAAGAATTCCTGTACGAGGGTAAAGCCAAGAAAATCTACGCCACCGATGATCCCGATAAGGTCATTGTTTATTACAAAGATGATGCCACTGCCGGTAACGGTGAAAAGAAAGGCACCATTGCTGATAAAGGCATTATTAACAATGAGCTCACCAGCTATCTATTTGAAATGCTGGCCTCGCAGGGAGTAAAAACCCACTTCATTGAGAAGCTAAATGATCGCGAGCAGCTGTGCTGGAAGCTGGATATTGTTCCGCTAGAGGTAATCACCCGCAACATTATCGCCGGTTCTATGGCTAAGCGCCTGGGGCTGGAAGAAGGCACCATGCCGAAGAAAATGATCCAAGAGTTCTCCTACAAGGACGATGAGTTAGGCGATCCCCTGATTAACTCGGATCACGCGGTAGCCATTGGGGCTGCTACCGAAGAAGAGGTGGCAGAAATCTTGGAGGTAACCGCTAAGATTAACCAGATCCTGTCTGATGCTTTCAAGAAAGAAGGCATCCTACTGGTGGACTTCAAGATTGAGTTCGGCCGAGACAAGGATGGGAACCTGCTGCTAGCAGACGAGATCACTCCCGACACTTGCCGGCTGTGGGACGCGGAAACCAAGAAGAAGCTGGACAAGGATCGTTTCCGCCGGGACATGGGCGGAATCGAAGAAGCCTATAAAGAAATCCTGCACCGCATTACCAAGAAATAGTTATTAGTGCTGATCCCTGGGGGTAGAGCTACTCTGCCCCCAGGGAGATCATCACTACTTAGGGCAAGGGAAACACAGATTATGGTCAGTTATAAAGATGCCGGTGTTGATAAAGAGGCAGGATACGAGCATGTGCGCCGGTTAAAGCAAATGGTCGCCTCCACCCAAAATGAACAGGTTTTGGGTTCCCTGGGATCTTTTGCTGCCCTCTATGAACTAGGTAAGTACCAGGAGCCCGTCCTAGTTTCCGGTACTGATGGGGTAGGTACCAAGCTGAAAATCGCCTTCTCCTTAAAAAAATACGACACCGTAGGCATCGACTTGGTGGCCATGTGTGTCAACGATGTGCTGTGCCATGGGGCGCGGCCGCTGTTTTTCTTAGATTATCTGGCCTGTTCCGAGCTAGATGCCGAGGTCTCCTCGCAGCTGGTTTCGGGAATAGTCAGCGGATGTAAGCAGGCGGGTGCGGCGCTCATCGGCGGCGAAACTGCAGAGATGCCCGGGTTCTATCAAAGCGGCGAATACGATATGGCCGGGTTTACCGTCGGAGTGGTAGAAAAATCCGCTATCATCGATGGCTCGGCAATAAAAGCTGGAGACGTGGTGGTGGCGCTGCCCTCTTCCGGGCTGCATTCCAATGGGTTCTCTCTAGTGAGAGCACTCTTTAAAGAGCCTTTCCCCGCAGAACTGCTGACTCCCACTAAGATCTATGTTCCCGAGATCCTGTCGTTGCTGGATCAAAAAATCGAGATCCACGGCCTAGCAAATATCACCGGAGGCGGGCTAGAAGAAAACGTACCCCGGATTATTCCCGAAGGTTTGTGCGCGCGGATTGAAAAAGAAAAAGTGCGCATTCCCGACATCTTTAAACGTGAGGAGTTTACAGCGGTTCCGGAAAGTGAGATGTGGGGAACCTTCAATATGGGTGTGGGATTCACGTTGGTAGTTCCCCCCGCAGAGCTGCCGAAAGTAACCGCCGCGCTGCCTGAGGCCTATCAAATCGGAGAAATCCTTAGCAAAGAGCAATGCGACAGTCCCGGCGGCGATCGAATCTGTCTGCTCTAACCGCAGTTAACCAAGCCAGCTAGAAAAGAGACAATACTAATGGCCAAGATTTTGATAGTAGGCAACGGGGGACGCGAAAACGCGATTAAACGCGTCCTAGGAGCCCACGAAATTGCCCAAACTACCTCTTCTAATATGCAGGAAATCCTGCGGGCAGCCCAGGAGTTCGGCGCGGATCTAACTATTGTGGGCAGCGAAGACCTGCTGGTAGCCGGGATTGGGGATCTATTTAGCCAGGCAGGCATGAAACTATTTGGCCCGGGTAAAGCGGCGGCTCGCCTGGAAGGCTCCAAAGCCTATGCCAAAGACTTTATGCGTAAGTACGGGGTGAAAACTGCCCGTTACGAAACCTTCACCGATCCGCAGGCCGCGATTGCGGGGCTAGCTGATTTTAACTTACCGGTTGTGGTTAAAGCCTCTGGATTAGCCGCCGGTAAAGGGGTGATTATCTGCCAGACCACCGAGGAAGCGCAGGAAGCGATCTTAGAAATTATGGTGGAACAGCGCTTCGGGCAAGCCGGCCAAAAGGTAGTGCTGGAAGAATTCTTGGTGGGTAAAGAGGCCTCGATTCTTAGTCTGGCAAATGAAAAGGGAATCTTCCCGCTAGTTTCCGCCAAAGACCACAAGAAAATAGGGGAGGGGGAGACCGGTCCTAATACCGGCGGGATGGGCACTTTTGCCCCCAATCCCTTCTTCACTGCGCAGCGGCAAGCAGAGTTTGAACGTGATATTTTGGCACCTACCTTAAAAGGAATTCAAGCAGAAGGTCTCGAGTTCGCCGGTTGCATCTTCTTTGGACTGATGCTCACCGATAACGGCACTTACCTGCTGGAATACAATATGCGTTTCGGGGATCCGGAAACGCAAGTGGTGCTACCCCTGGTTGAGGGGGATTTTTATCAGCTGCTGGTGGCTTGTATGGAACGGCGCCTGGAACCTGCTGATATTAAAATCTGCGATCAGAAAGCCATCTGCCTGGTGCTAGCTTCCGGAGGCTACCCGGGGAGTTATGAAAAAGGCAAAGAGATTACCGGGCTAGAGGGCGTAGATTATCTCGATGCCGGGGTGCGGCATGAAAACGGGAAAGTCTATACCAATGGGGGGAGGGTGCTGAATCTAGTAGCTCGCGCGGATACTTTAGAAGCCGCCCGCCAGGTGGTTTACGAAAATGCCCAAAAAGTAGATTTTGCGGGCAAAACCTACCGAAAAGATATTGGCGCAGACGCGGTTTAGGAGCGAATTTTGAAGGCACAAGTCGTAAATAACCTTGGCGAAGAGTGCGGAGTCTTCGGGGTCTACGGTTCCCCCGATGCCTCCAGCCTGATCTACTACGGTCTGCATGCTTTGCAGCATCGCGGACAAGAAGGTGCGGGCATTGCGGTCTCCGATGGGGAAACCATTCGGGTTAAAAAGGCGAAAGGCCTGGTTAGCGAGGTTTTTGATGATCCCATCCGGCTGGTAAAGCTAAGCGGTTCTTGCGGTATTGGACATGTGCGTTACTCAACTTCCGGTAATAACTGGAGTTGTAATTTGCAGCCCTTCGTATTTCATATGCACAACGGGAATATTGCCCTGGCGCATAATGGCAACCTGGTGAACTCCTCGGATCTAAAAGTTGAGCTAGAACGCCAAGGATCGCTATTTAACTCGAACTCGGATTCAGAAGTGCTAATGCACTTGATTATGCGCGAACAAGGCAGCTTTTACGAACGGCTCTGTGCAGCCTTGCAGCGGCTGCGGGGTGGATTTAGCTACCTGATTATGAATGACGATACCATGTACGGGATTGTGGATCCGCACTGCTTACGACCACTGGTGATTGGAAAGATGAAGACCCGTGGCGGTTGGGTTATCTCCAGTGAAAGCTGCGCCCTGGATTTGATAGGAGCTGAATTTTATCGGGATCTGCGCGGCGGGGAAATCGCGATTATTAATGAGGACGGACTAAAGATTGAACGCTACTGTCCGCCGGCAGACACTTGCGTGGCCGCCATGGAATATATTTATTTCGCTCGTCCCGACTCCAATATTTTAGGGAAAAATGTTCACGCGGTGCGCAAACAATGCGGGATGACTTTAGCGCATGAGCAGCCTACTCCCGGTGCGGATATTGTTATTGGGGTTCCAAACTCCTCGCTGTCGGCGGCCTCGGGCTATGCAGAGGCTGCGCACCTGCCCTATGAAATGGGATTAGTGAAAAACCAATACGTGACTCGTACCTTTATTCAGCCCAAACAGTCGTTGCGGGAAAAAGGGGTACTGATGAAGCTTTCTGCGGTCAAAGGGATCGTAGAAGGCAAATCGGTAGTGATGGTAGATGATTCCATTGTCCGAGGTACTACTTCCCGGCGGATCGTCAAGCTGCTAAAAGATGCCGGTGCCCGCGAGGTACACGTGCGGATCGCTTCGCCGGAGTTTATTTTCCCCAGTTTCTACGGGATTGATGTTTCCAACTCAGCGGAATTGATTAGCGCCCATATGAATGTGGAAGAACTACGAGATCATTTGGGGGCAGATTCCTTAGGCTACCTGTCGATACCTGGGCTGGTGGCTTCCGTGGGGCTGGATTTGCCTGGTAAATATGGAGGCCTCTGTATGGATTCTTTCGCCGGTCACTATCCGGCCGGGCTGGGCAGTTATGAACAGGAATATCTAGAGACTCAAACCGAGATTCAAAAGAACTTCTCTGCCTAGAATCCCCGCTTTGCTTTATCCAGCTCCCCCGCTGTAGGAGCTGTTCCCCAAGCCTTTCTTAGCGTTTTATTCGCCGGCACGGATCTTATCGCGCGCGCGATAAGCGGGTATTAGCTCAGTGGCAAGCATAGCCGCAACTACTAAGGCACCCCCGATGATCATTCGCACGGTCACGTCCTCGCCCCCGAAAAGAACCGCGAAGGCCGCCGCGAACACCGGTTCCATAGTCATTACTACGGCTGCCTTAGTAGGACGCAGGTGTTTTTGCGCCCAGGTCTGCATGATTAAGGCTCCGATGGCCGCGAACACCACCGTGTAAAGCAGCACTGTCCATTGTCTAGCGTCCTGGGGTAACTGCACTCCAAAGGGCAGAGCCGCGAGAAAACAGAAAACACCAATCGCTATCAATTGGATAGCCGCTAAAGTTATGGGATCGTCTTTGGTAGCCCAACGAGCGGTGAGTACAATGTGGAGGGCAAACAGAGCAGCTCCTGCCAAAGTTAACAGTTCCCCGAAGCCAATGGAAAAACCATCAAGACTCAAAACCATTAACCCGGCCATCGCCACCAGGGCAGCGGCTAAGTTTACCGGCTTAATCTTTTCTTTGAAAAGCAACCACACTAGCAGGGGAGTAATCACTACATACAAGCCGGTAATGAACCCCACCACCGAGGCATCGGCACTCTCTAAGCCTTTAGTCTGTAAGACTTGTGCCGCGGAATAGACTGCACCTAGCGCAAAAGCATGTTGCCAGACTTTTCGGCTAGCCCTCTTTAAGCGAGGAAAAAATATCACTGCCGAAAGCGCGCCCGCGATCACGAACCTAACCCCTAGAAAAGATAGGGTAGTCATAGTATTCAGCAGGTCTTTGATCAGGAAAAAGGTTGAACCCCAAAAAGCGGTGGTCAGTATCAGCGATAAAACTGCTAGAGACTGCAGATAGTAGCGATTGAGTCCCTTCAAATCATCCCCCTTTTGATTTTCACCGTCATTCGATTCTAGGAGGCTTAGCTGAGGCAAAGCCATTTAAGAGGGTGTGTACTGCGGCACCTTATAGGAATCAGTAAGGAGAAAGAGGACACAAAAGCGGCCGTCAGCGGAGTTAAAAGCATTAGGGGAGGTAACGATGTGCTATTCTTCCTTCAGGAAAACGTTAGGAGCGTGATGGGAACCAGACGGTGGCGGCAACTGCCTGAGGTTTCTATTTCCATTTTCACCCCGCTGCGGCGGGGGATTTTTTTATCAAAAACACTCAGTTGGAAAGGGCAAAAGCATGCCGGAAGACTATGATTTCCCGCGTTTCGGGGTAGGACAACACCTAATTTCGGTTGGGCAATTTGATCGCGAAAACCTGGGGGAACTCTTCGATCTTGCCGAGTTCTTGCGTCCTATCGCGCAGCGGAAACAAATCTGTACAGTGCTAGATGGAGCCGTTTTGTGTTCCCTATTTTTCGAGCCCTCCACCCGTACCCGCTTATCCTTTGAATCCGCCTTCTTGCGGCTGGGCGGGGAAGTAGAAACTACTACCGGTTTTACTTTCTCTTCTATGGCTAAAGGCGAATCAATCGCTGATACTTCCCGCGTGGTTTCCGGATTCACCGATGTGTTAGTGGTACGCCATCCCGATGCTGGTTCGGTAGCCGAATTCGCCCGTCACTCGGTGGTGCCGGTACTTAACGCCGGCGATGGTTCTGGCGAGCACCCGTCCCAGGCGCTATTAGACGTGTTTACTATGCGCAAAGAACTGGGCAAACGCGGTAAATCTCTGGACGGATGCACCATCGCGATTATGGGGGATCTGAAATACGGACGCACTGTCCATTCTTTAATGAAACTAATGAGCCTGTATGAGGGAGTAACTTTCCGGTTGTTTTCTCCGCCTTCACTGGAGCTTCCCCGTGAAATCGCCGAGTATGCGATTTCACGAGGCGGGCAGGTAATTGATTGCAATAACCAGATTGAGGCTTTGGAGGGCGCAGATACGGTATATGCCACCCGGGTGCAGCGCGAACGGATGACCGAGGAACTGGCTAAATCCAAAGAACTACAGGGGTGCCTGCTAGATAAAGCGATGTTAGAGGAGGCGGGAGCGCATGACATCGTTATCTGTCACCCGTTGCCGCGAGATTCACGCCCCAATGCTCTTGACCTCTCGACTGATGTTGATGATCTCCCGGGGCTGTCCATTTTTAAGCAAACCGATAATGGGGTGTTGGTACGCATGGCGATGTTCCTCACCACTATGGGGGTCGGTAAGCAGCTGGTGCAAGCCAAAACCAAACACAAGATCTGGAAAGTAACCCCCGAAGACTAGGGATTCCGAGCTTTTTGAAACTGACCGGTAGGAGGATTGATCCTCCTACCGGTCAGTTCTATATAAAGCGCCTTCGTTACCTGGGCAACCCTATTTCTTAAATAGAGTCTTGCGGGCATAAACCGGCTCGGAAGTTACCTGTAATCCCAAATTCCGGAAAATCTGGGTATCAACCGAACCTAAAATGGTGGTGGTATGCACTTCGCAATCTCGCAAATGAGTAAGTTCTTCTAAAGCCTTACGCGCATTTTCATCCGTGTCAGCCGAAACTGAGAGGGCGATCAGAACTTCATCGGTATGTAGACGAGGATTAAGAGCGCCCAGGTGGTCCACCTTTAAGGTTTGAATAGGTTTGATAGAAGAGGGTGCCAACAGCTGCACTTCTTCATCAATACCAGCCAATAATTTCAATGCGTTAAGCAGCATCGCTGAGCAGCACCCAAGTAAAGGAGAAGTTTTTCCAGTCACGATTCGCCCATCGCTAAGCTGCATAGCTGCCGCAGGCGCCCCGGTTTCGGCTTCTAGGTTCAAAGCGGGACGCACCACTAAACGATAATCCTTGGTGATCCCCAGTTTTGCCATGGTCATCGCTATCCGGTGAGATTCGCTGGGGTCTGACTGCGTGGCCGCTTCATTGGCGAGGGCGTGATAATAGCGGCGCACCACTTCCTGCTTGGCGGCCTCCTGGCAGACCAAATCATCACTAATACAAAAACCAGCCATATTAACGCCCATATCGGTAGGTGACTGATAGGGGCAGGCCCCTGCAAGTTGCTCCAGCAAGGAGCGCAGTAGCGGGAAAACTTCCACATCGCGGTTGTAATTCACGGCCTGTTTACCGTAGGCCTGCAGGTGGAAGGGGTCAATCATATTTACGTCATCTAAGTCTGCGGTAGCGGCCTCGTAGGCGAGATTAACCGGATGATCGAGGGGAAGATTCCACACCGGGAAAGTTTCAAACTTTGCGTAGCCAGCTTTTATGCCCCGTTGGTATTCGTGATAGATCTGGGATAGGCAGGTAGCTAGTTTGCCGGATCCTGGTCCGGGAGCAGTAACTACTACCAGGTTGCGGGTGGTTTCCACGTAGTCGTTGCGTCCGAAACCTTCCTCGGAAACAATTAATTCAGTATTGGAGGGATAACCGGGAATGGTGCGGTGACGGGCAACTTTGAGTCCGGAACGCTCCAGGCGTTCTTTAAATAGTTGTGCGATATGGTTATCGTCTTCCATTTGGGTTAAAACAATGTTTTCCACTAGGAAACCACGTTCGCGAAATACATCAACTAAACGTAGTACATCTTGTTCGTAGGGGATGCCTAGATCTGCCCGAATCTTTTGGCGGCTAAGATCTTTGGCGTTAATCGCGATAACAATCTCCATTTCGTCCCGCAGTCTTTCCAGCATGGAAATCTTGTTATCAGGGGTGAATCCGGGCAGTACCCGGGAGGCGTGGTAATCATCAAATAGCTTGCCCCCCATCTCCAGGTACAGCTTGCCGCCTATTTCTTTACGCCGTTCATCTATATGCTGAGATTGCATAGAAATATAACGTTCAGAATCAAAACCAATACGCATAGCGCCCTTCCTGTCGTACAACTTAGCGGGGGACAAGGCGCCCTTACCTATAATAGTGTTTTGACGTCTAAGCGCTAAACCAAGAGGCTATGCCGGAAATTTGCGGGATGGGGAAGGGGATATATTCAGCCGGCTAGTTACCAGCCAGCAAATATCCCTGGTGAGGGGCGCCGGATGCCCTTAGCGTCTCATTTGTCTATTAGGATCAAGTTGTGAGTGTAAAGTTAAGTCGCATTGTGGAGCATCTAGAACAGCTATATCCTCCCCGGTTAGCTGAAGAATGGGATCGGGTGGGATTAATCACCGGTCACCCGGATTCTGAAATAGATAAAGTACTGGTGGCGGTGGATCCAGTGGCAAAAGTTCTAGACCAAGCGATCGCGGTCGGGGCACAACTTATTGTTACCCACCATCCCCTCTATTTGCGGGGAACTTCTTTTGTGGCGGCTACCGATCCGAAGGGGAGCTTGATTCACCGGCTCATAGAAAACGGAATCGCCCTTTTCAATGCCCACACCAACGCTGATTCTGCCGAGGGCGGGGTCGCTGATTGCCTAGCTGCTGCGGTGGGATTGGAAAATACGCGCCCCTTGATTCCCCTCAGCGAGCATACCGGCAGCGGGCGTATTGGAGATTTACCCGCCGCCTTGCCGCTGAAAACTTTCGCGCAACAGGTAGCGCAGGCGCTACCGGCTTGCCCCGCAGGAATCTTAGTGGGAGGAGATCTGGAGGCAAAAGTGAAGACTATCGCGGTTAGCGGGGGCAGCGGTGATTCTTTCTTAGCGGATGCTCGCAGAGCCGGGGCAGATGTCTATATCTGTGCTGACTTGCGCCATCATCCTGCTTCCGAGCATTTAGAAGCCGGCAAGCCGTATCTGATATGCGCCACCCATTGGGCCAGTGAATGGCTCTGGACCCCGCAGTGTGCTCGCGAACTAACACAAAGTTTTGCCGGAGAGCTCACGGTAGAGGTCTCTGAGATTTGTACCGATCCCTGGGTGCAGCGAATCGCGCCGGGAACAAAGGATATTTAGAGGAGAACGCGATGGAAGCACCGTGGAAAGATCAGCTGGTTCTACTAGAGTTGCAAGAGCTGGACACCAAAATCACCAAGCTACATTTTCGGCTCAAGAAGCTGCCCCAATTGACGCAGCTAGCGGAGTTGAGCGAAAAAGACCGCAAGCTGGACGAGAAACACACGCAACTGTCAGCGCTTAAAACTGATAAACAGCGGGAAATAACCAGCCTGGAGAATGACTTGGCAGGAATTCAAAATCGTCTGCAAACTCAACAGCAACGCTTAGATGCGGGAGCGGGAACCCCTAAAGAGCTGGTACGTCTCCAAGAAGAAATCCAACAGATGCGTAAGCGAATCTCCGATTTAGAAGAGCAAATGCTCTCGGTGCTGGGCGAGATGGAGCAGCTAGAGGACATCGAACAGCAAATAGCCCAGCGCAAACAGGAACATGCCCAAGAGATTTCCCGCCTAAAAGAGGAAGTGGGAACAGAAAACTCACAAATTACCGTCCAGTTGCAGCAGCTAGAAAACGAGCGGGAACAAAAAGCGGAGCCTCTAGATTCACAGTTGCTAGCTCTTTACGAGCAGGTGCGCACCCAAACTGGTGGGGTGGGTGCCGTAAAGGTAGTTGACGGGAGGGCGGTCGGATACGATTTGGCTTTTTCGGTAGCGGAGATCGCGTACTTGCGGGCAGCAAAACCAGAAGAAATTATTACCTCCGAGGATGAAGGTTATCTGCTGATTCGCTGCCCGCAATAGTCGCTATTTAGTTATTTAGCTGGCGTCTTAAACGATGCCTTGCTCCATCATGGCGTGGGCTACTTTCAGGAAGCTATTGATATTAGCACCCATCACATAGTCACCGGCATGCCCATATTCTTCCGCCGTCTGAGCACATTCGTCGTGAATATTGTGCATGATCTTGGTGAGTTCCTTTTCCACCTTCTCAAAGCTCCAAGAGGCGCGGGAAGCATTTTGGCTCATTTCTAGGGCCGAGGTAGCAACCCCGCCAGCATTCGCGGCTTTACCGGGAGCAAATAGCACCCCGGAATCTTGGAACAAGCTGGTGGCATTGGGAGTACAGGGCATGTTTGCGCCCTCGGCAACTACCTTTACTCCCCCATCGAGCAAACGCTTTGCATCCTGAGAAGTTAGCTCGTTTTGGGTAGCACAGGGGAGCGCAACAGTTCCGCCCACTGCCCAAGGCTTAGATCCAGAATGATAGGTAACCCCCGGTTTCCGCTTGGCGTATTCAGTTAGCCGGGCGCGCTCTACCTCTTTAACCTGCTTGAGTAGCTGAACATCGATTCCGTCCTCGTCAAGAACCCAACCGGAAGAATCGGAAACGGTAACTACTTTTGCGCCTAGTTGTTCCGCTTTTTCTGCCGCGTAAATCGCTACGTTACCGGCACCGGAAATCATTACCCGCTGTCCTTCTAGGTCAAGTCCGCGCGTTTGTAACATTCTCTGGGCAAATAGCACTGCCCCGTAACCAGTGGCTTCGGTGCGCGCTTGGGATCCGCCCCAAGATAGAGATTTCCCGGTTAGCACTCCCGTTTCGAAACGGTTGGTTAGTCGCTTATACATACCGAATAGGTAGCCAATTTCGCGTCCCCCGACTCCGATGTCACCAGCGGGGATATCGGTATATTCCCCAATGTGGCGATAAAGCTCAGTCATGAACTGTTGGCAAAAACGCATTACTTCGGTGTCGGAGCGTCCGTGAGGATCAAAATCGGAACCACCCTTGCCACCGCCAATGCCTTGACCGGTTAGAGCATTTTTGAAAATCTGTTCGAAACCCAAGAATTTCAAGATGGAGCGGTTAACTGAGCGATGGAAACGCAGACCGCCCTTATAGGGGCCGAGTGCGGAGTTGAACTCTATGCGGTAGCCGCGATTAACCTGGACTTCGCCGTTATCGTCTACCCAGGGAACTCGGAAAAGAATTTGGCGTTCCGGTTCTACCAGCCGATCTAGAAGTTTAGTTTCAGCGAACTCGGGATGCTTCTCTACCGCGGGGCCAATGGATTCTAGGATTTCCCTTACTGCCTGGTGAAACTCGGGTTCATTAGGGTTACGATCGAGGACCTCGTCGTAAACCTTTTCCACAACACTGCTCATCAGCGCCTCCTTAAAACTTTCTCGGTATGTCTCGTCCGCCTTATCGAACGAAGCGCACTACCTCTTTAGTTTTCATTTTCCGCCGAAACTTTACCACCGCTATCCACATTTTGACTAAGCCATTAACTTTTTTGCCTTTCTCACATTATTTACGAGCCCAGCAGGGACTTAAGGCGGATATTAGCCAGCATACGGGTGGCAAAGGCGTGAGCATACGAGGATAACTTCAGGTTAGAAAGGCGAGGGAAGGCAGGTATCCTAAGGGCATGGCTGATCCTGCGTCCTACCGGCCGGCTCCGGCAGATATTCCCCCTAGTCCCGGGGTTTACCGTTTTCTGGATAAAAATGGGCGGGTTATCTACGTGGGAAAAGCTGTAAACTTGCGTAACCGCCTGGCTAACTATTTTCAACCTTTAGAGTCACTGCATCCGCGCACCCGAAAAATGGTAACTACCGGGGCAGCAGTAAAATGGGTGACGGTCGGGAATGAGCTAGAGGCACTGTCCCTGGAATATTCCTGGATAAAAGAGTTCGCGCCGCGTTTCAACGTAATGTATCGGGACGACAAATCCTATCCCTATCTCGCCCTAAATATGGGAGAAGAATATCCGCGGATCCATATTACCCGGGAGCGGCGCCGCCCTAACTCTCGCTATTTCGGGCCTTACACCCAGGTGTGGGCGATTCGGGAAACCATGGATTTACTGCGAAAAGTTTTCCCGCTGCGCTCGTGTACCAAAGGGGTTTTTAACCGTTCTAGGGCGCTGGGGCGTCCCTGCCTGGAAGGCTATATTGATAAATGCTCGGCTCCCTGTGTAGGCAGGATTTCCAGCGAAGACTATCAGCAGCTCGCCGCACAGGTGAGTGCCTTCTTGGATGGGAAAACCGAGCCTTTTACTTCTCGCCTTCGCCAGGAAATGGAGGAGGCTGCTTCTCGCCTGGACTTTGAACAGGCGGCGAGACTACGCGACCAGTTGCGCGCCCTCGAAAAAGTTAGAGAAAAGAATACGGTAGTGCTGGACGAAAGCGTTGACGCCGATGTTTACGCCTTTGCCAAAGATGATTTAGAAATGATTGTGCAGGTATTTTATGTGCGTGCCGGCCGGATACGCGGCGAGCGCGGGTGGGTAGTGGACACCCCGGAAGATAAGGATCTGCCGGAAATGCTAGAAAGTTTCTTAGAGCAGACTTACGGGGAATATCGGCAGTTAAACCAGGCGGTAGCCCCCGCCAAAAGCATAGATGATGTGGAGCATACTCCTACCCAAGCTATCCCCGCCGAAATTTTGATGCCGCTGCTGCCCGCACAGGCCTCGACCTTGTGTGACTGGCTAGGAGAAATTCGCGGAAAGAAAGTAGAAATTAGGGTGCCGCAGCGGGGTTCGAAGCGTTCGTTGCTGGAAACCGTGGAGCAAAATGCGGCTCAAGCTTTGCGTCTGCATAAAACCAAACGGGTAGGGGATTTAACTCAACGCTCCGAAGCCTTACGCCAGCTGCAGGAATATTTAGAGTTAGCGGATGCTCCCTTAAGGATAGAAGGCTACGATATTTCTCACACGCAAGGTACTCACCAGGTGGGCTCGATGGTGGTATTCGAAGACGGCGCTCCCTTAAAGCGTGCCTATCGCAGCTTTAATATTCAAAGTACCCCGGAGGATTCGGCTGACGATACTAAAGCCATGAATGAAGTCCTCACTCGGCGTTTCGCGAGGTTACGCCAGGAAGAAGCGGAAGCACAACAGCAATTGGTAAGTGCCGAAACTTCTGGAGAACTTCACTTGGGGCGTTTTTCTTATCCCCCGGACTTGATCGTGGTGGATGGGGGAGCACCCCAGGTAAATGCGGCACAAAAAGCTCTGGAAGCAGTAGGCGCTAATGTGAGTGTGATTGGATTAGCCAAGCGTTTGGAGGAAGTGTGGTTACCGGGTGCAGAGTTTCCAGTGATTCTGCCGCGGACTTCCCCTGCGCTTTATCTCTTGCAATACCTGCGCGATGAATCCCACCGCTTTGCGATTACCGCGCATCGGAAAAAACGCGGGAAAACCGTGCGGAAGTCGGTATTAGATTCGGTTCCAGGGTTAGGTCCGGTACGACAAAAGGCCTTGTTAAAGCGTTTTGGTTCCTTAAAGCGGCTACGGGAAGCCGAGGTAAAACAAATCGCGGAAGTACCTGGCATCGGAGAGGTAATGGCGAAGCAGATTTTTGATTCCCTTGCCGATAGCCGGTAAGTTGGCGCGCTTCGTTGCATACTTAGAACATGGATGAAGCTCACCGACAATACGAATCTTCCCCTCCCACTGTTCCCGAGGGAGTGCCGATTCTTGATGAAACCGCGCCCCCTCGTGATGCCAATGTTCCGGAGATGATTATTATTACCGGAATGTCGGGGGCGGGACGTTCGCGCGCCGGGCAGGCATTAGAGGACCTGGACTGGTATGTGGTCGATAATCTGCCGCCCGCCATGTTACTGCCCTTCGCGGATATGATGACTCCGGAAGGGGAAGGTATTCACCGCCTGGCCGCGATTGTGGATGTACGCAGCGGGGAACTGTTTTCTAAACTGCAATATTCCTTGGATGAACTATCGCGGCGCAATATCCGTTATCAGCTGGTTTTCTTGGACGCGGACGAACGGGTTTTGGTGCGTCGCTATGAATCTAATCGGCGTCCGCATCCGTTGCAAGGAGGAGGACGGATTCTCGACGGAATTCGGTCCGAGCGGCGAATACTGGCTCCCATTCGCGCCCGTGCCGATGCCCTAATCGACACCACTAATATGAATGTGCATGACCTGAATCGGCATATGCGCGATGTAGTGGCCGGTGAGGGGGAACGCCCGATGAAACTCACCGTAATGTCCTTTGGATTTAAAAATGGGATTCCCCTAGACGCTGATTGGGTTTGTGACGTGCGCTTTTTAGCCAATCCCTATTGGGTAAGCGAGTTGCGGCATTTGACTGGCCGGGACGCACCGGTAGCGAAATATGTACTGGATCAGCCGGGGGCCGAGGAATTCGCGGAAAACATGGTGAATATGTTGACCCCAATTTTCGACGGGTATTTAACGGAGCTCAAACCTTTCGTTACTATCGCGGTCGGTTGTACCGGCGGGCAGCATCGTTCGGTGGCACTGGCTGAAAAAATGAGTGAGCTGTTCCGGATGCAGGGCTTGCCGGTGCGCACTGTTCATCGAGATCTGGGGCTGGAATGAGGACGTTACTAGATTCAAACGGCTGGATGACTCGCGGGTGGACCGGCCCCAATATTGTGGCGCTCGGCGGGGGGCATGGTTTGTCAGCAACTTTGCGAGCCTTGCGACATATTACCCGGCAATTAACTGCCGTAGTCACGGTAGCTGACGATGGCGGCTCGTCTGGGCGTTTGCGCGAAGAGCTGGGGGTACTTCCTCCCGGGGATCTGCGGATGGCACTGGCGGCGTTATGCGATGACACCGATTGGGGATTGACCTGGCGAGATGCTATGCAACATCGCTTTAGCTCCGAGGGGCCGCTGGATAATCACGCGCTGGGGAATCTGCTAATTGTCACCATGTGGGATCTTTTAGGAGACGTAGTCGAAGGTCTAGATTGGGTGGCAAGACTGCTCAACTGCAAGGGCAAAGTACTGCCCATGTGTGCGGATCCCATGGAGATTGAGGCCGATTTAGTCCTCAATGGTAAAAAACGTACTGTCCATGGGCAAGCGAAAGCAGCCAAAGCTCCGGGGAAAGTAGTTGACGTGCGTCTAAGCCCGACTCACCCGCGGGTTTGTCCGGAGACTATCCAGGCGATTAAAGATGCCGAGGGAATCGTTCTCGGGCCAGGGTCTTGGTATACCTCGGTGATTCCACACTTGTTAGTTCCCGAACTAGCCGCGGCTTTGCAACAGTCATCAGCGGTAAAAGTAATGGTGATGAATCTACAACCGCATACGGATGAGACTGAGGATCTAACTCTGTCAGGACATATCGAGGCCTTCCGGCATTATGCGCCCGATACTAAAATTGACGTGGTGATTGTGGATCCCACCGCTATTGAAGATGATGATGATCTGGAAAGCGCCGCCGAATCCATCGGGGCAAAGCTGATTATGCGCCAGGTGAGGGCGGGGTCGGCCTCAGAGCAACATGATCCTTTGCGGCTGGCGGCAGCATTGCGTGATGCTTTCGAAGGGTATTTATCGGAAGTGGGATTTTCTGAGCTCTAGCTAGAATGAAGTCTAGATCGAAACTAAGTAGTTATTTTTTTAGGGCGGAAAGGGATAACCAGATGTCGTTGACCTCAGATATTAAAAATGAACTAGCGGAGAAAACCTTAGCTAGGCAGTCTGAGGCGCAGGCGCAAACCGCTAGCATCTTGCGCTTTGCCGGTGGCATCCATTTGATTAACCGCAATATTGTGGTGGAGGCCGATGTCGACAATGTAGCGGTGATGAAAAATCTGGTTGATTGTCTGCAAAATCTTTTTGATACTCATCCCGATGTGGTGAAAGTAGAGGCCAAGGGAATTCGTGCCGATGATCGCTACGTGGTGCGGGTAGTAGAAAACGCCGGGACTCTAGCACGGTTGACCGGTTTGCTGGATCGAGCCGGGCGTCCGGTACGAGGGTTGTCTCCGCGCCTAGTCTCCGGTGATTTGGGAGTGTCTAAGGCCACCTGGAGAGGTGCTTTTATGGCTCGCGGATCGTTATCACAGCCGGGGCGCTCCGGATCTTTAGAAATTACCTGCCCTGGACCAGAGGCTGCGTTGGCGCTGGTGGGGGCAGCGCGCCGTCTCGGAGTAAACGCAAAGTCTCGCCAGGTTCGCGGCTTAGATCGGGTGGTGGTTCGTGATGGAGAGCAAATTTCTAAACTGTTAACCGCCATCGGGGCAATAAAGGCGCAAGCAATTTGGGAAAAGAATCGCGAAACTAATCAAGTACGGGGCTCAGTTAATCGCTTAGCGAATTTTGATGACGCCAATCTGCGCCGCAGTGCCCGAGCAGCAGTAGCGGCCGCCGCGCGCGTAAAACGTGCCTTCGAGATTTTGGGGGACGATATTCCAGAACACCTCTTACAAGCTGGTCAACTGCGCTTGCAGTACAAAGAAGCTTCACTAGAAGAACTGGGGCATAAGGCAGATCCACCGCTAACGAAAGATGCGGTTGCCGGCAGGATTCGGCGGCTGTTAGCTATGGCAGATAAAGTAGCCCACGAGCGGGGGATACCTTCCACGCAAGCAGCAGTTGATCAGCAGGACAGCGATTAATCCGTACTCCCTGACAGTCGGGAATTTTTCCAGGGTAAAGTCTTAGTAAATAACGACTATCGGCCTAAGCGCAAAGCCGCTATTTTGTGTAAACTAAAAACTAAGAGGACGACTCAAGATGGTCGTCCCCAAGATTGGGGCCGCTGGTTTCACTAGGTGGCCATGGATCTTGACCGAATAAATAGACTCCGCTGGTAAACCAGCAGTTCAGGAGGATAATAGTGACTATCCGTGTTGGAATCAACGGCTTTGGCCGTATCGGCCGTAACTTCTTCCGGGCCATTCGGGCTCAGGGCGCCGATATCGAGGTTGTGGCTGTAAACGACCTCACCGACAATAAAACTCTTTCTCACCTGCTAAAATATGATTCGATTCTCGGGCGCCTTGATGCTGAGGTAAGCTACGACGAAAAATCTATTACCGTAGGCGATCACAAAATCGTAACTTTCGAAGAGCGCGATCCTGCTAACCTGCCGTGGAGCGAAGTGGGTGCCGATATCGTTATCGAATCCACCGGCTTCTTCACTGACGCCACCAAGGCAAAGGCTCACCTGGAAGGGGGAGCTAAGAAGGTTATTATTTCCGCTCCCGGTAAGAACGTGGATGCCACTTTCGTGATGGGTGTAAACCACACCGATTACGATCCCGAAAAGCACACCATTATTTCCAATGCTTCCTGCACCACCAACTGCCTAGCTCCGATGGCCAAGGTACTAAACGATAACTTTGGTATTGAGCGCGGTCTGATGACCACCATTCACGCCTACACCGGGGATCAGCGTCTGCACGATGCTCCGCACAAGGATCTGCGTCGCGCCCGCGCTGCCGCGCTGAACATTGTGCCCACCACCACTGGTGCTGCCAAGGCGGTTTCCCTGGTACTACCGGAACTGAAGGGCAAGCTGGACGGCTATGCTCTGCGCGTACCGGTACCTACCGGCTCGGTTACCGACCTGACCTTCACCCCCTCCAAGCCCTGCACCGCTGAAGAGATCAATGCGGCAATGAAGAAGGCTGCTGAGGGAGAGCTCAAGGGAGTTCTCGCATACTCCAATGATGAGCCGCTAGTTTCCACCGATATCATGACCGATCCGCACACCTCGATCTTCGATTCTGGCCTGACCAAGGTAATCGACGGCCAGGTGAAAGTGGTTTCCTGGTACGACAACGAGTGGGGCTACTCCAACTCCTTGGTCAACCTGACCAAACTGGTAGGGGAAAAGCTCTAAACTGATGCGACGTGATGCATAAGGTATGCCCGCCTGCCTGTCTCAGGCAGGCGGGCATAGTCTTATTACTCGTTTTACGCCCACCGGGGCAGGAAGGTTAACTAAATAATGGCTCTGAGAGATATTGAGTCCTTAGGAGATTTAACAGGGCGTAAAGTCCTGGTGCGCTCCGACTTTAATGTGCCGTTGAAAGACGGCAAGATCACGGATGACGGCCGGATTCGTGCCGCATTGCCCACTCTTAAAGCTCTGGTAGACGCCAAAGCGAAAGTTGTGGTGATGGCGCACCTCGGTCGCCCGAAAGGACAGGTAAATCCCGAATTTTCCCTTGCTCCGGTGGCCAAACGGCTCGGAGAACTGCTGGGACAGGAAGTAGTCTTGGCGAAGGACACCGTCGGCGAAGACGCCAAGAAACAGGCGGCTGCCCTAGAATCGGGACAGGTCTTACTACTGGAGAATGTCCGTTTCGATGGGCGTGAAAACTCCAAGGATGACGCTGAGCGGGAAGCATTGGCTAAAGAATACGCGCAGCTTGCCGATTTCTTTGTCTCCGATGGTTTTGGGGTAGTACACCGTAAGCAAGCTTCCGTGTATGACATCGCCAAGTTGTTGCCTTCCGCGGCAGGATTCTTGGTAGTTAAGGAAATCGAATCCTTACGCCGGGCAACCGATAATCCTGAACGTCCGTACGGAGTGATTCTGGGAGGTTCCAAGGTATCCGACAAGCTGGGGGTTATCGAGAACCTACTGGAAAAAGCGGATTTCCTAGCTATTGGGGGCGGCATGGCCTACACCTTCTTGGCGGCTAAAGGCTACGAGGTCGGTAACTCCCTGCTGGAAACTGAGCAGATCGAAACCGTAAAAGGCTATATGGAAAAGGCTGAAGAGCGCGGGGTAGACCTGTTACTGCCGGTTGACACCCTGGTGGCTCCGGAGTTTTCGGCAGATTCCCCGGCAACTTTGGTTGACTGCGACCAGATGCCTACCGGCCAGATGGGACTAGATATTGGCCCCAAGACCGCCAAACTGTTTGCAGACAAAATTAAAGCTGCCAAGACAGTGGCTTGGAACGGCCCAATGGGAGTATTTGAATTTGCTGCCTTTAGCGAAGGCACTAAGGCGGTTGCCCAAGCTCTGGCGGACTCGGAATGTTTTAGTGTAATCGGTGGGGGAGATTCCGCCGCTGCCGTGCGCACCCTGGGATTTGATGAAAATAAGTTCAGCCATATTTCTACCGGTGGCGGAGCTTCTTTGGAACTATTAGAAGGTAAGACCCTACCGGGGATTGCCGTATTGGAGGATTAATAAAATGACTCGTACCCCCTTGCTAGCTGGCAACTGGAAAATGAATATGAACCACCTGGAGGCCACTCGGCTGGTTCAAGAGCTGGCTCTCGACTTGCAGGATCACAATTTTGACTACCGCAATGATGTCGTAGTGATCCCCCCGTTCACTGACATTCGCTCGGTGCAAACTGTAGTAGAGTCTGACAACCTAAAGATTACCTATGGTGCCCAGGATGTTTCGGTGCATGAATCTGGGGCTTACACGGGGGAAATCGCAGCTTCTATGCTCACCAAGCTGGGATGCTCCTGGGTGGTAGTTGGTCACTCGGAACGGCGTGAATACCACAACGAAAGTGATGAACTGGTCGGTCAGAAAGCTGAGGTAGCTTTAGAAGCGGGCATGACCCCGATTATTTGCTGCGGTGAAGGCCTCGACGTGCGCAAAGCTGGTCAGCACGTAGCTCATGTGGTTAAGCAGATCGAAGGCGCCTACAAAGGTATTTCCGCGGATGACGCGGTTAACACCGTAGTTGCTTATGAACCGATCTGGGCAATTGGGACCGGCGAAACCGCTACTCCCGAAGACGCTGAAGAAGTTTGCGGAGCTATCCGGGGAAAACTAGCTGAGCTGTATTCAGCTGACGTAGCCGAGTCGATCCGGATTCTCTACGGCGGTTCGGTAAAATCTGCGAACGTAGCCGAGATTATGGCGAAACCGAATGTGGACGGCGCCCTCGTGGGGGGAGCCTCCCTAAAGGCCGAAGAATTCTCTAAGATCGCTCGGTTCGACGACTAGCCAGGAAGCTACTGAATTTTTCCGCTCCTAAGCGGTGAAGTTCCTAACGATTGGCGGCGGGTCTACTGTGACCCGCCGCCAATACGCTATAGTGAAAGGCAGTTCATATATTTTTGGGAGAAGAAACTAGTGGAAACCGTAATCGAGATTATCGCGCAAGTAGTGTTAGTGCTATCCAGCTTGTTCCTGATTCTCACCATTTTGATGCATAAAGGTTCCGGGGGCGGGCTATCCGATATGTTCGGAGGGGGTCTCACCTCTAGCGCGGGCTCTTCTGGAGTAGCCATGCGTAACTTGAACCGGATTACCGTGGTAACCGCTATCATCTGGTTTATCAGTGTGGTTGTTCTCGGTCTGTTACCCCGAATTTTTTCTTAGCTTTCTAAATAAGTAATCGGCTAAGCCCCTGCAGAAATACTTCCCCATGAGCAAAGAAGCTAAAAGGCCGCCCGCGCATCGGCGTGAAAGTAAGTCTTCGTGGAAGATCATTCTCGCGGTTTTAGGGGCGGTTTGCCTGGTAGCCCTACTGGCGGTGGGCGCTGTCATGGGGTATTCCATGTACGAAGCGGGCAAAGTTAACCAGCCGGAAGCTAGTAATACTGCCAAAACTGCGACTAAAACCGCAAGTGTTAAGCCCTCGACCCCGCCTCCGCCAAAAGAAGTACAAATAACTTTGGCGGCAACTGGGGATGTGCTGGCACATGGCCCTGTCGTACAGAACAGTTGGAAGCGCGGCAATGGAAGTCACTACACACCCGCGATAGAAAAACTGCGACCCTGGATTGCGGGAGCCGATATTGCTTTTTGCCATCAAGAAATTCCCTTCGGTAACTCTGACAAAGATTCTGAAGGATATCCGGTGTTCAAAGCGCCGTTAGGATGGGCGCAAGATAGCAAAGAAATCGGCTACGATGGCTGCTCGACCGCATCGAATCATACCTTGGATCAAGGACGGGATGGGGTAGCGCATACTATTCAGGCATTGCGGAATGTGGGACTGGGAGTAACGGGATCGGCGGAAAACTCCGAAGCTCCGCGCTATCAAATGTACGAGATCACCAAAGAAGGACGGTCTTTTAAACTCGCTCATATCTCAACTGCCTATGGCTTAAACCAGGGAGAAATCCCGCAGTACAAACAGAATCCCTGGCTAGTTAATCTCACCACTGACGGCCAAATTATTGTGGACATTGCCCGGCAGGCACGCAGCGCGGGAGCTGATTTCGTAGTGGCCTCGGTTCATTCGGGTGTGGAATACCAATCTGCCCCCTCTGCCGAGCAAGATCGCATCGCCAAGACGCTCGCCGATTCCGGGCAGGTCGACCTGTACCTGGGTCACCACGTGCATGTGCCCCAACCCATTAGGAAGATTCCGGGAGGAGTCGATGGGAAAGGCCTGTGGGTATACTACGGCGTCGGCAACTTACTCTCGGCGATGAATCCTCGGCAGGGAGTCGGTACCCAGGCTGGCCAGATTGCTTTCCCCACCATTACCTTGCCTTCTAGTGGTAAACCTTATGTGTCTGCGGCAGGGTGGGTGCCCCTGATTATGGATCGTGTTACCTTGCAGGTAGTTCCGGGATACCTTTACGAGACTCCCGAGGGCGCCGGAACGAATTTGAGTAAAGCGACGGCCGCTCGCTATTTGGATAATCTGCGTAAGGTTACCGAGGATCAGGCGACCGAGCTAAAAGCTCCTCCTAGTGCGGATTCTACTGCGCAAATCAAGCCCTTAAGCAGTTAGGTTTCCTTCCCCGTGGGGGGGCAGTGAATATTTCGGGGTGAAGCAAACAGTAACCCTTTTAGGTACGCTAGCTCACATCTGTGGGGTCGTCATTTCCTGAATATCGCGTATTGCCATAAGATTATCAGCGTTGCAATTTATCCGAACAGGGGAGATTTGCCGCTTGCAGGCAGAACCCCGCATATAAGCCACGGGAGCGTATTTGTGAAAACAGACGTGGAAAAGCTGGAAGAAACCAGGGCGAAATTAACCGTTCAGGTGCCTTATGAAGATCTCAAACCGGAGATCGATAAGGTGTACAAGCAGCTGGGGAAGCAAGTTTCAATTCCTGGCTTCCGCCCAGGGCACGTCCCGAATCAGATTATTGACCAGCGGATTGGACGTGGCTACGTACTAGAACAAGCCATTAACGAGCGTCTAGGCGACTTTTATGGGCGCGCCCTCGGTCAAGCAGAGCTCACCCCTCTGGGACAGCCGGAAGTAGACATAGTTGAAACTCCGGCAGTCGAAGGCAAACCCGGTGGGGATCTGAAGTTCACTGCCGAGGTTGATATTGTCCCCGAGTTCGAACTGCCCTCCCTAGAGGGGGTTACTTTAGAAGTAGCCAAGCTAGAAGTTAGCGACGAGGACGTAGAAAAAGAACTCGATCAGCTGCGTGATCGCTTCGCCTCGCTAAAGACTGTCGAACGCCCGGCTCAAGATGGTGACTTTACCTCTATCGACATGGTTGCCAAGATTGAGGACGAGGAAATTGACTCAGTTTCTGGGGTTTCTTACCAGATTGGCTCGCAATCGATGCTCGAAGGCATGGATGAAGCTTTGACCGGGATGAACGCGGGAGATACTGCGGAGTTCAAGTCCACCCTAAAGGGCGGAGATCATGAGGGAGAAGAAGCTGACGTAACTTTGACCCTCCATAAGGTCAAAGAGCGCGAATTGCCGGAAGCCGATGATGAATTTGCGCAAATGGCTTCCGAATTTGACACTATCGGGGAGCTGCGGGCAGACCTCCGCGGTAATGTGGAAAAGATGCGTCGCCAGCAGCAGGCTTTAGAGGCTCGCGAGAAGCTGCAGGACTACCTGGTAGACAACACTGATTTCCCGCTGCCGCAAGCCTTTATTGATGGCGAAGTTGATCGCCTGGCAGAAGGGAAAGAAGACGCTGACCGCGAAGAAATTACCGAGTCGGTGAAGAAGCAAGCCAAGCAACAGATCGTGGTGGATCGGATCGCTAATGACCGTGAGGTCGAGATTGATCCTAATGAGCTCTACCAGTCTATTTTTGAGATTGCCCAGATGTATGGAGTTGATCCTATGCAAATGCTGCAGGATCAAAACCAGGTGGCCGCCATGGGGCAAGATTTGCGGCGTAACCGGGCTCTAGTAACAACTCTGCGGGAAGTGACCGTAAAGGACGAGGACGGTACAGAAATCGATTTGTCGGAGTTCACTAAAGATCCGGCCGAAGCGCGCGCCGAACAGGCGGCCAAAGCCGCAGCCGAGGCGGCCGAAGCTGACGGTGAAGCTGAAGAGAAGTAGGTAGGTTAAGAAGTAGGTTAACCTTTCAAATTTGGTGGGGGCAGGAAGCGGGAGCTTTCTGCCCCCACCATTATCTATTGCGGCTACGTATCCAGGCGCCAGGTATAAGCTTGTATGGGCATAAGTCCTAAAAGTTGGATGCAGCCCCACAATTTCCTGCGCTAAAAGCGTAACCGGCATGTGTAAGAAGAAAACCGCTTCCAAAGACGATATTTTGATAGTGAACCATTTTAGTCCCACAGATAAGGAAAAACCTGTGCAAACTGCAGCAGTAAAAAATGAGGGAGATCAGCCTAGCTCCCTAGCTTTGGGTGACCATGTTTTCAATAAGCTGTTAAAAGAACGGATTATTTGGTTGGGCTCGGAAGTAGCCGAGGATAACGCCAACCAGATTTGTGCGCAGATGATGTTATTGGCGGCGCAAGATCCGGAAAAACCGATTTTCCTATATATCAATTCGCCCGGTGGATCGGTGACTGCCGGTATGGCTATCTATGACACCATGCAATATATCCAGCCTGAGGTCGTAACCGTGGCTCTGGGGATGGCTGCCTCCATGGGACAGCTGCTGCTTACTGCCGGTACCCCGGGGAAACGTTATGCGACTCCGCATGCCCGGATTCTGATGCACCAGCCTTCGGGGGGAGTAGGCGGTACTGCCTCGGATATTCGTATTAATGCCAACTTGATTTTGCAGATGAAACAGGAACTAGCGGAAATCAATGCCCAGCGCACCGGTAAATCTGTTGAAAAGATTCGCGAAGATTCCGAAAGAGATCACTGGTTTACCGCTCAAGAGGCACTGGAATATGGCTTCATTGACCATGTTATTGAGTCCGCTCGCAACCTCGGCGCTGATGGAAAGGAACTGTAATCACCATGGCTTTTTCACCTCTATATCCGGCGGGGGCACCACGATTAGCTGCTAATATGCCGATTGATCGCTACGTACTTCCCGAGTTCGAGGAGCGTACCTCCTACGGGTTCAAACGCCAAAACCCCTATACCAAGTTGTTTGATGAACGCATTATCTTCCTGGGGGTGCAGGTAGATGATTCGTCAGCGGATGACGTAATGGCGCAGCTACTGGTGTTGGAATCGCAAGACCCCGATTCTCTCATCACCATGTACATTAACTCTCCCGGTGGCTCTTTCACCGCCATGACCGCTATCTATGACACCATGCAGTATGTGAAGCCGCAGATCCAAACGGTTTGCTTGGGGCAGGCGGCTTCGGCGGCGGCGGTGCTGTTGGCGGGAGGCTCTGCCGGTAGCCGTTTGGCTTTGCCCAATGCGCGAATCGTGATTCACCAACCTTCGATGCAGGGTTCACAGGGGCAGGCAACTGATATCGAAATTATTGCGGAAGAAATCGACCGCATGCGTACTTGGCTTGAGGATACGATTGCCAAGCACTCGGGACAGACTTCGGAGCAAGTGCGGAAAGATATCGAGCGCGATAAGATTTTGACCGCCCAGGCCGCCAAGGAATACGGACTGATCGATCAAGTTTTAGAGTCCCGAAAAACTCCCATAAAGCAATAGCATCCCCTGGGGAGCGTGTTGGCGCTGCCCAATCGGAGAAATCCCCCTAGGCTAGGGGTAAGGATTTGATTTAGGAGGGATCCTAGTGGATGAAGAGGCCGAGCTGTTAAAATGCTCGTTTTGTGGCAAGACGCAACGGCAAGTACGTAAGTTAATTGCCGGTCCGGCAGTCTATATCTGCAATGAATGCGTTGATCTTTGCAACGAAATCATGGAAGAGGATACCGCGAAACATTCGGGATCCAAAGCCAAGCCTCTGCCGAAGCCTAAAGAAATCTACGACTTCCTAAATCACTATGTTATTGGGCAAGACCACGCCAAACGGGCGCTGTCGGTTGCAGTCTATAACCATTACAAGCGAGTGCAGGCTAAAGAACGAGGACAAAACATCGACATGTCCTTGACCAAGTCGAATATTTTGCTGCTCGGTCCCACCGGTTGCGGCAAAACTCATTTGGCGCGATCCTTGGCCAAGCTACTTAACGTCCCGTTTGCCATCGTAGATGCTACCGCGTTAACCGAAGCCGGATACGTGGGGGAGGACGTTGAGAATATCCTGCTGAAGTTAATTAATGCCGCTGATGGCGACATAAAACGCGCCGAACGCGGGATAATTTATATAGACGAGATCGATAAGATTTCCCGCAAAGCAGAGAATGCCTCGATTACCCGGGATGTCTCGGGGGAAGGTGTGCAGCAGGCGCTGCTAAAAATTATTGAGGGAACCGTGGCTTCGGTACCTCCGCAAGGCGGACGTAAACACCCTCATCAGGACTATCTAGAGATTGATACTAACTCGATCCTCTTTATAGCTGCCGGCGCTTTTGCTGGCATAGATGAGATTGTGAAGTCGCGGCTAGGACAACATTCCACCGGTTTCGGTTCTTCTTTAAAGTCTTCTGCTGAACACGGTGACCTTTATGCACAGGTAACCGCGGATGATTTGCATCGTTTTGGCCTGATCCCAGAGTTTATTGGGCGTTTGCCAGTCTTAACTTCGGTAAAGGAACTCACCGAATCCGATCTGGTGCGGGTATTGGTGGAGCCGGAAAATTCCTTGGTTGCCCAGTATTGCTCCCTATTTGAATTGGATGGAATTGATTTACATTTCACCGATGGAGCCATCCACGCAATTGCGCGGATGGCCAGGGAACGGGGCACTGGAGCGAGGGCGCTTTCTTCCATTATGGAGGCGGTACTAAAAGAGACTATGTTCGAGGTTCCCTCGCAACCGGATGTACGTTCCGTGACAATCACGGAAGAGGTAGTGCAGCAGGGCGCTAAACCTACTTTGCTAGAGACGGTTCCGCGCTCTAAGACGGCCTAGAATCTGTTACCCATCTCCGTTCGGGTAACTGGAGATCACTATGCTAACTTAACTAATGCTTGCGGAGAGCGATATTAGTTAAGTTAGCGTGGACAGGTTGGCCGCGCTGGCGTGCTCTCCTTTATCCTTAGGCCATGGATACTAAGCAGGAAGATTCCACCCCTAAGATCCCGCCCGAATTGGCGCAGGCACGCGCCACTATCGATAATATCGATGCCGCTTTGATTCATATTTTGGCCGAGCGTTTTAAATGTACTCAAAAGGTCGGCTATCTTAAAGCCCGCCTGGGACTTAATCCGGAGGATAAAGGACGGGAACAACGGCAGGTAGCAAGACTGCGAGCTTTAGCTGAAGAAGCAGGCTTAGATCCGGTGTTTGCCGAAAAATTCTTAAACTTTATCGTGCAGGAAGTTATTCGCCACCATATCGATATTGCCGAGCAACAGCGCAGCTAGCCCCACAGAGGATAAACCTAAGGAGGGCAGGGGATTAGCTGGTTGCTATGCGCTAATCGTCTTGCAGGGGACCACCGTAGATCGCGTTAATTTCGTTTTCAAATCGCTTTAGCACCACGGAACGTTTTACCTTTAGCGAAGGAGTCATCATACCGTTCTCCAAAGAAAAATCAGTGGTTAATACCCGGATCTTGCGGATAGATTCGGCGCGAGAAACCTTTTGGTTAGTGCGTGCTACTGCCCGCTCTAGAGCCTTTAAAACTGCGGGGTGGCGAGCAGCGTCAGAAATATCCATCGGTGGCAAGTTGTGGTTGCGCAGCCAGCCCGGAAGCATTTCCGCATCCAAGGTAACTAGGGCAGCAATGAAGGGGCGCCGATCTCCCACCGCGACCACATTCGAGATTAGCGGGTGTCCGCGCAGGCCATCTTCCAATATTTCTGGAGAGACATTTTTGCCCCCGGCGGTCACGATAATTTCTTTCATTCGACCGGTGATATATACGAAACCCTCATCATCAATCCAGCCTTTATCTTCGCTATGTAACCATCCGTCTTCGGTATAAAGCTCGGCGGTTTCTTTCTCTAAATTGAGGTAGCCAGGAGACATAGCGTCACCTTTGAACAGTACTTCGCCCTCGTCAGAGATACGTACTGCGATCCCGGGAACTGGTTGTCCTACCGAGCCGATCTTGGCGCGGGTCGGTACATTCACGGTAGCCGGTCCTAGCGTCTCGGTCAGGCCGTAGCCTTCACAAACCGTGACCCCAATACCGCGGAAGAAATGCCCTAAGCGTACCGATAGGGGACCGCCCCCAGAAATAATATATTTTGCATTCCCACCCAAAAGATTAGTCAGGCGCGATAACACCAGTTGATAAAATACCTGTCGACGAATTTTCAGCGCCCGGGAAGGTCCCTCGGGGGCATCTAGAGCCTTGGAATAGTCAATAGCAGATTTAGCGGCCATCCGGAACAACCGTAGCTTGATTCCGTTTCCTGCTGAGGCGTCGGCCGCGTTATAAATTTTTTCCAGAACCCGTGGCACTGCCAGCAGATAGGAGGGCTTAAAAGATGCTAGATCTGCCAGTAGATTCTTGGTGTCGGGTACTAGCCCTAGCACGCCGGGACCGAGTAACGCTCCCCAGGAAACTAGACGCGCGAGCGCATGGGCTACCGGCAAGAAAAGTAGACAGCGCGTGGTTTTCTGCATCCCGATCTCCGCCAAATAATCTAAAAGATTCGGTAGCAAGGCCGTGGCGTTACGTTGAGTAATAAGCGTCCCTTTAGGACGCCCGGTGGTTCCGGAAGTATAAATAATGGTGGCAATAGTATCGCCGGTAATCTGGGCGTTATAGGAGTCGATGACTGCCGGAGCAATTTGTCGTCCCGCCTCAATAATGGTCAGTAAATCCCCGGCAGCCAGTGAATATATGCGGCATTTACGATCCGCCCGCGCGGCTACCGCCTGGATTAATTCTTGAGAGGACTGGTTCGAGGCAATTGCATAACGAATATCGGAGTCCTGTAAAATCCATTCGATTTGTGCGGCGGAGTCAGTTTCGTAAATGGGAACCGTAACAATCCCGATTGCCAGCGCGGCCATATCGATCAGGGTCCACTCATAGGAAGTAGGGCCGTGTAACGCTAAGCGGTCTCCTGGTTTTAGGCCAATACCAAGTAAGCCGCGAGAGACTGAACTGATCTCGTCCCAGAACTCGCCGGCAGAAACCTTGCGCCACTGTTCCCCGAGCAGGCTCTTTTGCTCGATAACTGTTTGGTTAGGATCCTCGGTGACGCGGCGGCGAAACAGCGACACGATATTGTCGTGTTCGGAGCGAATCTTGGTCGCCGGCATCGAGAACTGAGTCAAGGTACCGGGAGTTTTACCAGCTACTGCTACGGTTCCTGGCGGGAAAGTTATGCCCTTGTCTGTGTCCACTTGTTTCTCCTTAAACCAGTTAATCACGACTTTAGCCTACCCTAAGTTACTTCCGTACTTTCTTCGGGGGAGGGGTGCCCAACACCGCATCTTCCGTGGTAACCTGCAGGTCGGATCCATTGTTTACCTGGACTTTAACCGTCCCCGTTAACGAGGCTGCAGCATCTAAATCAGCTCGTACCGCCGACAGATTTTCTGCGGACCACTCATCGGCGTAAACAATGGTTACCTGATCAAACGGGGTGCGCTGGCCAACTTTAGCTTCTGACTTTACCTTCCGAAGTACGCTCAGCGTGTCGCCGGCCAGTTTTAGTAGTTGCGCATCTCCTGCGGCAGCTTGCAGGGCGGGAGTAACCTGCGGCCAAGGTGCGGTGTGCACAGAGCCGCTGCGGTACCAGGACCATACTTCCTCGGCAGCATAGGGTAAAAATGGTGCCAGCAGGCGGGTTACGTTATCGACCACAATTGCCAGGGCTGTCCGCGCCGAATCCTGCACCTCGCTGTCCCAGCTCCCAGCGAAGTTGTGAGCCCGATCTTTAACTAGCTCTAGATAGTTGTCACAAAAATCCCAGAAGAATGATTCAGTTTGCTCTAAGGCCCGAGTATGGTCGTAGCGTTCAAAGGCTTCGGTAGCAGTGATAATCACCTCGTTCAGTCGGGCAAGCACCGCTTTATCTAGGGGAGTAGTTACCTTTGCGGGGTCAAGACACAGACCCGCGTCCTCGGTCATCGAAAGCGCAAATTTGGAGGCGTTGAGCAGTTTCATAGCCAGGCGCCGCCCGATTTTCATTTGCGCTTCCTCAAACGCAGTATCGGTACCCAGGCGAGCGGCAGCTGCCCAATAGCGCACCGAGTCTGAGCCGTGTTTTTCTAGCAGCCCCATGGGGGTAACTACATTGCCTTTAGACTTCGACATCTTCTTGCGATCCGGGTCCAGAATCCAGCCCGAAATTGCGGCGTTCTTGAATGGTAGGGCGCCGAACTCCAGGTGCGCGCGCACTACGGTAGAGAACAGCCAGGTGCGGATAATGTCTTGACCCTGGGGACGCACATCCATGGGGTAAACCCGCTTAAAGAGGTCTTCATCGCGCAGCCAGCCGCCCGCAATTTGGGGGGTGAGCGAAGAGGTCGCCCAAGTATCCAAAATATCTACTTCGGCGGCAAACCCGCCGGCTTTCCCGCGTTGCTCCGCGGTAAATCCGGCGGGAACATCGCTGGTGGGATCAATCGGTAAGGATTCTTCCGCGGGCATCAGTACCTGGTCATAACTAACCTCACCATTCTGGTCAATGCGATACCAAAGCGGAATCGGTACCCCAAAGAAGCGCTGGCGAGAAACCAACCAGTCGTTATGCAGGCCATGTACCCAGTTGGAGTAGCGTACCTTCATAAAATCGGGATGGAACTTTAGCTCCTCACCCCGCGCTAGTAGCTCACTATTAAGGTTGTCGCGGTGTCCGCTAAGAGTGTAGTCGCTGCCACCATTGCGGATATACCATTGCCGGGACATTACGATCTCTAGAGGACGGTCACCTTTTTCAAAGAAATTGGTTTGCCGCATAGTTTTTTGCGGTTCTCCCTGCAGCTCTCCGCTCTCTTTGAGGGCATCCACTACGATTTGTCGGGCAGAGAAAGTAGTCTTCCCGCGAATCGCATCCATTAGTTCTTTACCAGTTGGATCGGTAATCCAATCAGTGGGCTCGTGGGTGATCCGGCCATCTTTTGCCAAAATCACTCGGGTAGGTAGTTCTAGGTCTCGCCACCATTGAACGTCGGTGACATCACCGAAAGTACAGCACATGGCGATGCCGGCGCCCTTATCCATTTCGGCTGCCGGATGCGCCAGTACCGGAACCTCTACGTTAAAGCCGGGACTGGTTACCGTTTTGCCAAATAAATGCTGGTAACGCTGGTCATCCGGGTGTGCCACCAAGCAGCAGCAAGCCGCCAGTAACTCTGGACGAGTGGTTTCAATTATTACGTCTTCTCCGCCTGCCAGGTGGAAAGCCAGCGCATGATAGAAGCCGGGGTAGTCGCGTGCTTCTAGTTCGGCTTGTGCTACCGCGGTTTGGAAAGTTACGTCCCATAGTCCGGGAGCTGCCGCTTGATAGGCTTCCCCGCGCTTAAGGTTCCGCAAGAATGCCGCCTGCGCCACCTTTTGGGAATCCTTAGAAATGGTTTGGTACTGATGCTTCCAATCCACGCTCAGCCCCAGACGCCGCCAGAGCGCCTCAAAGGACTTCTCGTCCTCTTTAGTTAGCTCTTCACAAAGTTCAATAAAGTTTTTACGAGAAATCGGCACCTGATCTCGGGCTTTCACCGATTTGGAATCCCCGTGATGAGGGGGCTCAAAATTCGGGTCATAGGGCAAGGTGGGATCACAACGCACCCCGTAATAGTTTTGGGCACGCCGCTCGGTAGGCAAGCCGTTATCGTCCCAGCCCATGGGGTAAAACACCTTTTTGCCCCGCATGCGCTGGTACCGGGCGAGGCAATCGGTGTGGGTATAGGAAAACACGTGTCCTACGTGCAAAGATCCAGAGGCCGTAGGTGGGGGAGTGTCGATGGAGAAGACTTCAGAGCGTTGCGCTTCGCGGTCAAACGCATAGACCTGCTGCTCTTCCCAGGCCTGCCCCCAACGCTCTTCGAGGCCATCTACGCTTACTCGCTGAGGTACCTGGGGGGCGGGTAAGTTTAGATCGGTTAAATCCCGGTGATCGTGGGGATTACTCATCGGCCATCTCCTATTTCATTACTTCTCTGTTTACCGGCTCTGCCACCTCTCTAGGCGCAGAAACTAGTGTTTACATACCCTACTAAACTACTCGGTTTCGCAGGCCAACCCCAAAATGTTTCGGACGTCCTCGACCTCGTAACATAACTATAATGACTGGTAAAAGCCAAGAGCCTGCCACCTAGAAACCTGAATCAAGCTCAGGAAATCTGGGTGACAGGCTCCGCTTATGCGTCACAGTCAGAATTTAATGATTATTCTTTGATTTTTCCTCCGTTTTCGCGAGCAATCTGCTGGTTATAGGGAGTATCCCAATAAACTTCTTGGGTAAAGGGATTGCGCCTGGTGGAGCGTACTTTATAAATGTGATACCCGAACACTGCCACATTGGCCACTAGGGCGGCTGCCGAAAGTAGCAGCATCGCCGTGGGGTTGTGGGCGCTGCGGTGGGCAAACAGGGAATCTTGCATAAAGTGCGGGAAGGTTAGCACTATTGCCGACCAGAAGGTCAAAGTATAAGCCCGGTATTGGATCCAGGCTCCTTTCCCAAAGGCCAGGAAAGCCGGAATGGTGCAGGAGGCTAACAAGGCTACCCCCGAATACCAGGCACGGTCAGCTAAGCAGTTATAGACGTAGGCAACATTCCACAGATCATAGGCAATAATCCAGCCGATAGTCAGATCGCCCCAAATAATCTGTTTGTTCTTGCCTCTGGATACGTAGATTCCCATCCAGCCCGAAATCATTAGGAAATTTAGGATTCCCGCGATTCCGTTCATAATGTTCCACGGACCGCCCCAGGTAACCATGCCTTGTGAGGGATCCACCCCGTGGATTCCGTAGCACTGAAAATCCCGAATCACGGCCTCGATAATGTTTATCGCCAAAATAAAAGGCGGGATACACAAGTACCAGCGTTTATCACGCAACTTCGGGAAATACTGCAAGGCGACCAGGGATAATGATCCAATCAACGCCGAGTATTGTTTCACGATCGGGAACCAACCGTCCGAGTTGGTTCCGGCACGCGAGTAGGGCCACCAGAAAATTGTCAGCGCCACCGGGATCACGATGAATACCGCAATCGCCACCCATTTATAGCGGATCGCTAGCCAGGCCATTACCGCCAGACCCGCGATGACCACCAGTAGCATTAGGTAGTCATACCACTGACCAAGCTCAAAAAAGAATAAAGTCGGATAGTCCGGTGTCATCAGTTATTTCGCCGCCTTCTTGCCCCAGCCGGGCAGATAGGTTTTCTCTTTCTTTTGGCGGATCTGTTCCTCCCAAGAGAACTCCGGTTCTTCCCAATCGGTGAAATAGTCGCTATCGACTACTTCAGCCCAGGGGGAGTTGGCGGAGGTAGGTGGCCAAGCGGGGTTGTCGGTTACTGGAGGACGTACCTCATTTACTGCTGGGTCTTGCCGGCCGTAGCGCAGCCACTGGTTATGGGTCTCTTCGTAAAGCTCGGTGCCATCCCAACGTCCTGCGGGAGTATCGTACCCGAACAGCTTGCCCCCTAGTACTGCCCGCTTAATCCGGCCTTGCCATTGCGGTTTCTTGCGGAACTCGGCAACCCGCTTTACATAGAGGTTCTGCAGGTGCGCCATGCACCCTCCGATTAGTTCAATATTGATCCAGTTAATCGCAGCCGCAAACTTGGTATCGGGTTCAAATCCAATCCGCCAATGGTTGATCAGCCGGCACCTTTCCCCCCGGAGGGGAATCAGGTAAAAACACCAGGCCGCCGCGTAATGCTTCATCCCGGGGTAACGGAAAGCGAATGATCCGGGTGCCTGCGGCGGGTGTTTGGTATCGACCCATTGGGAAAGATACTTACCGGGAACTACGTCCGCCCATTCCATGGACATACCGGTGAAGTCAAACGCCGCGATATCGCCGGGTTTTAAGGCATCTGGCCCTTGCCACTGTTCTTGAATTTCGTAGGAATTAAAGAAAGGTAGCCGGGCAAAGGTGCGTTCTAGGAACTCTGAAGAATAGGATCCGGCTTTGTCGCAACCTAACTGTTTTAGGTGCCGGTACACCGCATAGGCGGGAGCATCAATATTTATGGCATAGGTTGAGGAGCGACCATTGGAGTAGCAGCGGTCAATTAAGTCATCGGAAGGATAGTGCCACTCATTTTCTTCTTTGGTAGCTTTGCCCGAAAACTGACTGAAGCCGAACATTCCGCCGAGAGCGACGCTGCCCCCTAAAGCTCCCAGGCGCAAAACCTTTTTTATACGGCCAGATTTACTAGACATATAGATTCTCCGTAGTTGAATATTTTGGGTATTTTTTAAAACAGGTAACATCGTTGTTAACCCTGCGTTAACATTTAACCTATCATTATCTGTCGGATTGTAAGGTCTTTTGGATAGGTATTTTATGGTGACGCATCCGCAGGTGGTGTCATTTTAAAAGTTAATAAGTAAGGTCAAAGTAATCGGGCAGCGTGGCCTGGTTAAAAAAGGAATTCTGATGGGATTTTTATGGGAAGTAGGCCCGGTATGGGTCTACCTTTTTTGGATATTAATTTTTGTTCTGCAAATGCTAGTGGCCGAAATGCATCGCCGTTGGACTTGGACTGCCTTTGCCCTTTGGACAGTCGGCGGAGTTTTGCTGATTCCCTATGTCATCATCCACGGGGTTCCTATGGTGGGGTGGTTTCCCTTCGGAAAATTTATTATTATGCTCGCCACGGCTACTATGACGGCATTTCTGCTGCACTGGGGTAAACGCAATCCTCTAAAAGCTCGCCGTTATGCGATTTGGTTTGGGGTTGCCCTCTGGATCGGGCTGGCAGTAAACATCATGGAAGCCAATATTCGCGACCTCACCATCTATTTTGAAGCTGACACCTACCGCGCCTGTGCCACCAACTTCCAATGCCTAATGGATATCGATTCCGCCCGTTCAATTTCGATGATTGAGGGACTACCGGAAACTCGCGGAATCACCGCAGCTAGTGGTTCTGTCGCTTGGTATCAAGCTGCCGCCGAGGCTTTTCAGACCAGCGGAGTAGGAATCGACCCCGCCACTGGGTTCCGCACCATCGGTGGCTATTGGAACCTACTCTCGGCCGCCGCCGGGGTGCTAAACATTATTACTATTACCGGACTGGGAAAAATTTTTGTTTCTTCGGCAAAGAAAGGAAAGGTACAGGGCTTGATTTGGGCGGATATGGCCTGGCCTTGGATTATTGCCTACGATCTGTGGAATCATTCTTTCCTGTACAACTCGCTTGCCGACTATACCTGGTACTGCACTCTGGCGTTACTGCTAGCTTGTACGGTACCTGCCTTCACCTGGGCAAAAGGGCAATGGATCTGGTTCCGTTGTTTCACTTTGATGTTCTGGATTGCGGCCAACAATATCCTCCCGGAACTGCTAGTGCGCCCCTCCATTATGACTAACTACGCCACTATGAACCCAGTGGCCAATGTCGTGTGTGCCTGGTTGGCTTTGCTATCCAATGTGGCGCTGTTTGTTTATTGGCTTTACAAGATGAAGAAACATCACCGTAATCCCTGGACAAACTGCCTCTTCTTTGAGTTGGGGGCGTTTAGAAAAGTTGTAAAGCTCTATGCAGATGACAAAGACAAGTACTTCCTAACTGACTTCATTCCCGAAACTCCCGCCCAGCTGGGTTTGGAACCGGAATCTCCAAAGCCACCAGTAGACGGATATATCGGGTGGATGCCTTGGTGGAAGGAAGATAAACGGTATCCGAAACTGCGCACTCCGCTTTCAGCCGATCCCAAACTGGTCGAGAAAGGGATCAAGTCTGATCCGAGTTGGGATGTTACCAAAGGAAAGGAAGTCTAACTGCCTGTAAAAATGCAAAATAGAACGTTTGTTCGTAGGATAGGAACGTGGATGAAAAACTGGTAGTTAAAGGGGCACGGGAACATAACCTGCGTAACGTGGGTATTGCGATTCCTCGCGATCAGATGGTGGTGTTTACCGGGCTGTCCGGTTCGGGGAAGTCTTCACTGGCTTTCGATACCATTTTCGCGGAAGGACAACGCCGCTATGTAGAGTCTCTGTCCTCTTATGCTCGCCAGTTCTTGGGGCGCCTGGATAAGCCAGATGTGGATTTTATTGCCGGGCTTTCTCCGGCGGTTTCTATCGACCAAAAATCTACCTCCCGGAATCCGCGTTCTACCGTCGGTACGATTACCGAGGTCTACGACTACTTACGTTTACTTTATGCCCGCGCCGGGCAGGCTTACTGCCCGGAATGCGGGGAAAAAATCCAGGCGCAAACCGCGCAACAGATCGTGGATCGGCTGCTAACCCTGCCGGAAAAAACCCGGTTTCAGATTTTGGCTCCGGTGGTGCGCGGCCGTAAAGGCGAATATAGCGAACTGTTTGCGGACCTGGTGTCCCAGGGGTTCTCGGCGGCAGTGGTCGACGGGGAAACCGTGCGTCTTACTCAGCCACCTAAGCTGGAACGCAAAATCAAACACGATATTTTTGTGCGCGTCGATCGCCTAGTTATGAAAGAGGGGGTACGCACCCGACTTTCTGACTCGATTGAGACCGCCCTGAAACTAGCAGACGGACTAGTAGTGGTGGATTTTGTGGATCGAGATGTTTCTGATCCTCAGCGGTCGCGGCGTTTTTCTGAAAATCGCGCCTGCCCCAATGATCACCCCCTACAGCTGGAGGAAATTGAGCCACGTACATTTTCCTTCAATGCTCCCTATGGGGCTTGTCCAGATTGCTCCGGCCTGGGATCGCATCTAGAGGTTGATCCGGAACTGGTGGTTCCCAACCCGGAACTTTCTATCGCCGAGGGCGCGATTCGCCCCTGGTCCACCAAAAATAAATATCTAATGCACATGGTCGCGGGGCTAGGGGAGGAACTGGGATTCGATCTGGATACTCCCTTCCGCGAGCTATCGGCCGCCGAAAAGAAAGCTCTGTTACGAGGGCGCGACTATCGGGTGAAAGTAAAGTTCCGGAATCGTTGGGGAAGAATGCGCACCTATTCTTCTGGATTCGAGGGAGCGATCCCTTGGATTATGCGCAAGCGCGAAGAAACCGAGTCCGAAGTAATGCGCGCCCGCTACGAAGGCTATATGCGCCAGGTGCCTTGTTCTACCTGTCACGGTGCCCGTCTAAAACCGGAAGTTTTGGCGGTAAAAATCGGGAAACTAAATATCGCAGAGCTAACAAAACTTTCAATCGCTGCCAGTGGTAAATATCTAGCGGAAGTGGAACTTACCGGACCGGCCAAGAAAATCGCGGAACCTATTCTGAAAGAAGTGCAGGTACGCTTGCAATTCTTACAAGATGTGGGTCTGGGCTATTTAACCCTAGCGCGGGGAGCAGCCACGCTTTCCGGGGGAGAAGCCCAGCGGATTCGCCTGGCCACCCAGATCGGGTCGGGGCTGGTCGGAGTACTTTATGTGCTTGATGAGCCTTCGATTGGGTTGCATCAACGTGATAATCATAAGCTGATCGAAACCCTCAAGAAGCTACGCGATCTCGGGAATACGCTGCTGGTGGTGGAGCATGACGAGGACACTATTCGCGCTAGCGACTGGATAGTTGATATCGGGCCGGAAGCCGGAGAACACGGGGGAGAAGTCCTCTATTCGGGTCCAGTACCGGGGATCGCGGATTGTAAGCGCTCCCTCACGGGGCAATATTTATCGGGGAAAAAGCAAATCGCAATCCCCGAAAAACGACGCCAGATCGAAAAAGAGCGACAACTAAAAATTATTGGGGCGCGCGAAAACAATCTCAAGAATATAGATGTTTCGATTCCTCTAGGTAAGTTAGTGCTGGTAACCGGGGTGTCGGGGTCGGGTAAATCCACCCTGATTAACCAGGTAATGTACCAGGCGCTAGCCGCGAAGCTGCAGCGAAAAAGAGTGGTTCCCGGGCGCCATAAAGAGATTGCAGGCATCGAGCATCTGGACAAGGTGGTGCACGTAGATCAAAGCCCGATTGGGCGTAATCCTCGCTCCAACCCGGCTACCTATACCGGGGTGTGGGATGCCGTCCGCGCCCTCTTTGCGCAAACCCCGGAAGCACAGCTACGCGGATATGGACCCGGGCGTTTCTCCTTCAATGTGAAAGGAGGACGCTGCGAGTCTTGTAAAGGGGACGGCACCCTCAAGATTGAGATGAACTTCCTGCCGGACGTGTATGTGCCCTGTGAGGTGTGTGGGGGTGCGCGCTATAACCAGGAAACCTTAGAGATTAAATATCGAGGCAAATCGGTAGCTGAGGTGCTCGATATGCCAATCAGTGAAGCGGCAGAATTCTTCGCTCCCATAAATAAAATCTCGCGCCATCTGAATACCTTAGTAGAAGTGGGACTAGGATACCTGCGGCTAGGTCAAAGCGCCACCACCCTATCCGGTGGGGAAGCCCAACGGGTCAAACTGGCCAGTGAACTGCAGAGACGGTCCAATGGGCGCACCATTTATGTACTCGATGAACCCACCACCGGGCTGCACCTGGAAGATATCCGTAAATTAATGCTGGTGTTGCAGTCCTTGGTTGACAAGGGCAACTCGGTAATCGTGATCGAGCATAATCTGGATGTGATCAAGTGCGCCGATTGGGTGATTGATTTAGGTCCCGAGGGCGGAGACGGCGGAGGCAGGCTAGTGGCTCAAGGTACTCCGGAGCAAGTAGCAAAAGTCAAAGCTTCCTACACCGGACAGTACCTGCGCGCAATGTTGAAGTGAGGTTCTCTTAAAGAAAGAGAGCAATGAGACAAGTAATGCCGAAGCTGAAAGAATAACGGCTCATGTCTTTTCCGCTGTGCTAATCTACGGGAAAGAGAAACCTATTTTGAATTGGAGATTCGCCAATGGGAGCTCCCCTTATCGATCTATTGCAATTCACTTCGGTGTCTGCAGCAGTCCTTGATCGTGCGCGCAGGCGTCCGCGGCAAATAGCGGTCGAACGTCCTTCAGTATTGGGTGCAGCTTGGGAGAAAATCTCGGCAGCTTCTCTGGGAGACGCGATCCGGGCAGCCGGTTTAGGGTGGATCGGACTGGGACTCGAACCGGGAGATGCGGTTTCTATTTTAGGATCCACCTCTTACGAGTGGATGGTTATGGATCTGGGGGCGCAAGCAGCGGGGCTGGTAACGGTACCTATCTACGAAACTGATTCCTACGAACAGGTGAAGTGGATTACGCAAAAAGCCCAGGTAAAGGCGGTTATTACCGATTCTACGGTACAAGCCAATATGATCCGTCAGCTAGATAAAGAACCGGAACTCGCCGGGCAAATCTCGGTGGTTTTTTCTCTAGATGACTCTGGTTTTACCCGACTGCTAGAACACGGACGCGCTATTTCCCCCGCGGAACTTGATGAACGCTTAGTACAAATAAAACTTGATGACCTGTGCACTATTGTTTTTACTTCCGGGACTACCGGGCGTCCCAAAGGGGTGGAAATTACCCACGCAAACTTTTTGCGTCCCTTAAACGCGGTAATCGAACGGCGCAGTTGGAACGACTGGATTTACAACCCGGGGGCGCGGGTTATTTATTTTCTGCCAGTAGCCCACGTACTCGCGCGTTTCTTGGGATACCAGCAGCTGGTAGGACACGGTACCGCCGCATTTTTGCCCAACCCGAAAACCATTGTGCAAGATATGCAGACCTTTAAACCGAACGCGCTGCTAGTGGTACCGCGGGTGCTGGAAAAAATTTATAACGCTGCTGATGCTACTGCTGGTTCTGGGATTAAACTGCGGATTTTCCGGATGGCAGCCCGCACCGCCGAGCAGTGGGCGCGCCTGAAAGAATCGGGCGAAGAAATTTCTTTCGGACAAAAAGTCAAGATTCGCATGGCTCGACGGCTAGTCCTAAATAAGATTCGCAAACTGATGGGCGGTAACCTGCAGGGTATCGTATCTGGGGGAGCCCCTATGGCCGAGCGGCTCGGCCGGTTCTTTATCGGGTGCGGAATCGAAGTCTTGCAAGGATATGGCGCTACCGAAACTAGTGGACCTCTGACTATGTCTGACCGGATCGGAAATAAAACCGGATATGTGGGGCAACCGTTGCTGTGTAATGAAGTGCGTCTGGGTGAGGGCGGCGAGCTGCAGGCACGCGGAGGCTCGATTATGCGCGGCTATCACGGGGAAGAGCAACTTACCCGGGAAGCCTTTACCGAGGATGGGTGGCTAAAAACCGGGGATATCGCGCAGATCGATCCGGATGGAAACGTTAAAATTACCGGACGCGCTAAGGAAATCATTGTGACTGCCGGGGGGAAAAACGTGGCCCCCGAGGTTTTAGAAGAACGCCTGAAGGGGCATCCCCTCATCTCGCAGGTGATGGTGGTGGGGGACAATAAACCGTTCGTAGCGGCCTTAGTCACTCTCGATAAAGAAATGTTGCCCACCTGGCTGAAAAATCACGGCATCGCGCAAATGGATGTTACCCGCGCCGCCCGTGATCCGCGGGTATTGGAGGCCTTACAGCGGGCAGTCCAGCGCACCAACCGGGCAGTATCTCGGGCAGAATCTATCCGTAAAATCAAAGTACTTACCACCGAGTGGACTACTGAAAATGGGATGCTGACCCCGTCACTAAAGATTAAACGTAATCGGATTCGGGATGCCTATGGGGAGCAAATCGAGGATCTCTACGCCAAGACAGACAAGAAATAATTCCGATGCTCTTTTACGCCCTGTCCCCGGGGTATCGATCGAAAGTTTCGGGAGATCAGCCGGCCTATAAGCCGGGTTCTGTACTGGCTATGCCAGCGGCGACCATCTATCTACGACGTACGTTACCGCACGCCTTTAGCAACCTACCCGCAAGTTAAAGGCGGACCACCCAACTTGCTGCTTGGTCTTGCTCCGGATGGGGTTTACCTAGCTGGTCAAGTCACCTTGACCACTGGTGGTCTCTTACACCGCCTTTTCACCCTTACCAACGCTAGCGCGTGGCGGTTTGTTTTCTGCGGCACTAGCCCGCGGGTCGCCCCGGGTGGCTGTTAGCCATCATCCTGTCCTGTGGAGCCCGGACTTTCCTCGACTATCGCTAGCCGCGGCCGCCCGGCCGACTGATCCGGGTCAATAATACCCAAAACCGCCCTCTGGTCGAAAGCAAAGCGCGATTGTATGAATCCGCAATGATAAATAGCAGTAACCGATTTTTCTAGGGTTGCTAGACTGGGAGACATGGTTGCCTATATAGATATTCACCCAGTTAATCCGCAAGCGCGGTTAATCACTAAAGCTGCTGACATTATTCGAGATGGGGGAGTGATCGCTTACCCTACTGATTCGGGATATGCCCTGGGCTGTAAACTCGGGAACAAAGCGGGGCTAGAGCGGATCCAAAATATCCGCAAGCTACCTAAAACCCATAACTTTACCCTCATCTGTCATGACTTTAAGCAGCTGGGGAAGCTGGTAATTGTAGACAATTCGGCGTTTAAGCTAATAAATCGGCTTACTCCCGGGCCTTTTACCTTCATTATGAAGGGTGACAAAGCGGTACCGCGGATCATGGTCAACCCCAAGAAAAAGACCGTAGGGGCACGGATTCCCAATCACCTAACCACCTTGGCGCTGGTAGAAGAATTGGGGGAGCCCCTGATGTCCTCCACTTTAATTTTGCCGGATAAAGAGGTACCAGAAGCTAACGGTTGGGAAATCCGCGACGAAATTGGTTACCTGCTAGATGCGGTAATTGAAGGGCCGGTAGAAGAAGCTCGTCCTACCACGGTTATTGATCTAACCGGAGAAGTTCCCGAGGTGGTTCGCCAGGGTGCCGGTGATCTTTCGGACGTAATGCTCTAGTGGATCTTTTCCAGCAGGCCGCGCTCAACGAACAGGGGATACCCGCGTTCTCCGACACCGCACCTTTGGCGGTGCGGATGCGTCCACTCAATATTGACGAGGTAGTCGGGCAAGCACATTTGCTGGAGCCGGGATCTCCCCTAAGGCGACTTTTAGAACCTCAGGGCAGCGCGGGCGCGGTTAACTCTATTATTTTTTGGGGTCCGCCGGGAACTGGGAAAACCACCCTGGCCTATCTGGTAGCCACCGTCTCGCAGCGAAGCTTCGTTGAGGTCAGCGCGGTTTCTGCTGGAGTCAAAGAAGTACGAGCAGTTATCAAGGAGGCGCGCGGGCAGCTACGCGCTACCGGGAAACAAACCGTACTTTTTGTGGACGAGGTGCATCGCTTCTCTAAGTCCCAGCAAGACGCCCTCCTGCCAGCAGTCGAAAACTCTTGGGTAATTTTGGTGGCGGCCACTACCGAGAACCCTTCCTTCTCAGTAGTATCTCCGTTGCTATCGCGCTCTTTGCTCCTTACTTTGAACCCGCTAACTAAGCAGGACGTGAAAGAAGTGCTGCGGCGCGCCCTCACCGATGAACGCGGGCTGAAAGGGAAGGTAACAGCCAACGAGGACGCCCTAACTCGCCTTGCGGATTTAGGGGGAGCCGATGGACGCAAAGCGCTTACTTTATTAGAGGCCGCCGCCGAGGGGGCGCTCTCTGCGGGACGCAGCACCCTGACCACTGAAGATATTGCCCGCGCTGCCGATACCGCAATAGTGAAATATGATCGCGATGATCACTATGACGTGATTAGTGCTTTTATTAAGTCTATGCGCGGCTCCGATGTGGATGCCACCTTGCATTATTTGGCGCGCATGATTGAAGGGGGAGAGGACCCCCGATTCATTGCGCGCCGGATCATGATTTGTGCCAGCGAAGATGTGGGGATGGCTGACCCGCATGCGTTACAAATTGCGGTGTCTGCCGCGCAGGCAGTCCAGATGATTGGAATGCCCGAGGGGCGGATTATTTTGGCCGAGGCTGCGGTGACAGTAGCTACCGCCCCGAAATCTAATGCGTCCTATATGGCAATCGAAGCCGCAATCAAAGATGTCCGCGCCGGAAAAAGTGACCCGGTACCTACCCATCTGCGTGATTCTCATTACCCTGGAGCTAAGAAGCTGGGAGTATCCGGATATAAATACGCGCATGATTATCCGCACCATATTGTGAAACAAACTTATCTACCTGCATCTTTAGTTGGTACTCGCTATTATTACCCGACCGATAACGGCTACGAAGATTTGGTTTCTAAACGCTTACACACCATCCGGGGCATTTTGGCCAATGGCGATGGTGAACCAAAATAAGCTAGTCTAAAACAGTTGCCTACCGGCAACCCTGGGGTCTTAGCCCGCGTGGTGACCCCACCGGCATGACCGGTGAAATGCAAATTGAAGAACACATACAGGAGAAAACTAAATGGGAAATAAGCGTTCGCGCAAACAGGTTCGTCTATCTCGTGCTTTGGGAATCGCGTTAACCCCCAAGGCGCAGCGTTACTTTGACCGCCGCCCCTATGGGCCCGGCGAACATGGGCGGGCTCGGCGTCGTAGCGAATCTGACTACGCTATCCGTTTGAAGGAAAAGCAGCGTCTGCGTGCCCAATACAATATCCGCGAGGCTCAGATGCATCGCCTATTCGAAGAGGCGCGGCGGATTAAAGGTATGACCGGTGACAACCTGATTATGCTGCTGGAGTCGCGTCTAGATGCCCTGGTATTGCGCTCTGGCTTTGCTCGCTCTATGCCGCAGGCTCGCCAGACGGTAGTTCACCGTCACGTCCTGGTTGATGGCAAACCGGTTGATCGTCCCTCTTATCGGGTAAAGCCGGGTCAAGTTATTCAGATTTGCCCTAAGTCCCAGACCAAAGATCCCTTTATTGTGGCAGCTGCGGGCTCTCACCGCGATGTACTCCCGGATGTGCCCCCCTATCTGGATGTGAATCTGGAACAGCTGCAGGCAACTTATCTGCGTTTGCCTGAGCGCGATGAAATCCCGGTAGTGTGCGATCTGCAGATGGTGGTTGAGCACTACTCACGCTAATCAAATATTCTTGTTGCTTGATGCCTCCCGATTTTTCGGGGGGCATCAAGCATATTCGGCTTGGTTCTGGACTTTGCGCTCGGTAGGGTAAATTAGCTACATACAAGCATTCTTTAGGAAGGAATAACAATGAGCGTGGGTGAGATTGCTTCATTAATCGCCGCTATAGCTTTTTTGCTATTAGTAATGTTCCTCGCGATACCGCTATGGAAATTGGGTAAAGTCTTTGATCAGTTGCAAGGATCAATTGAACAGGTAGCCGCCGACACCGGAGATACTGTTAAGGAAGTTTCCCAAACGGTTCGAGATGCCAATGCCCAGCTGGTGCGAGTCGATGCGGTTACCACTTCCGCTGCGCAAGTCGCGCAAGATATCTCTGCGGTTTCTACCTTGGTGTCTTCCACCTTCGCCGGTCCTTTAATTAAACTCTCATCCTTCTCTTATGCGGCTCGTAAAATGTTTAACCGGAAAGGGCAAGACTGATGAAAAAACTGGTCAAACTAGGGATCGCGATAGCGGTTGTGGGGGTTGTTGCCTACTCGATTCCTCCAGTACGTGAGCAGATCCAGGCTGCCGGTACCGCTTTTCGAAAAGATTTCGAAATTCGAGAAAGGCAGTTGCGGGCGGCGCTAATGCCCGAAACCACTCCTTTAAGTTAGTTAAGCGTATTCACCTAGGAGGTCGCTCCTCCTAACTAAGATTTAGAGGCATAATGCAAACTTCTGAGATTCGTACCCGTTGGCTCGACTATTTCGCGAAGCAGGGACACCACCTAGCACCTTCCGTTCCCTTGGTTTCTCCGGATAAGTCGATTCTGTTTACCATTGCGGGAATGGTGCCGTTCATCCCCTATATTGTCGGTACTGAGCCGGCACCCTGGCCGCGAGTAGCCAGCGTGCAAAAATGCATCCGCACCAACGATATTGACGAAGTTGGTAAAACCACTCGGCATGGCACTTTCTTCCAGATGTGTGGAAACTTTAGTTTCGGCGACTATTTTAAGCAGGGTGCCTCCAAGATGGCCTGGGATCTGCTCACCGGCTCCGTTAAAGAGGGTAAATACGGCCTGGATGGAGACAAACTCTGGGTAACCATTTGGGAGCAAGATGCCGAGGCCGAGGACGTGTGGCTAAACCAGATCGGCCTCGATCCGATGCATCTGCAAAAACTGCCGCGAGAAGAAATCTTTTGGGATACCGGGCAGCCCGGACCGGCTGGGCCTTGCGCTGAAATCCACTTTGATCGCGGTAGCGCTTACGGCCCGGAGGGAGGACCGGAAGTAGATACCGGCGGAGACCGCTACCTGGAACTGTGGAACCTGGTATTCGACCAATACCTACGGGGAGAAGGCCTGGGCAAAGACTATCCGCTGCTCGGAGAGCTGGATAAAAAGTGTATTGATACCGGACTAGGACTGGAGCGGCTGGCGTTCTTGCTACAGGGCAAGGACAATATGTACGAAATTGACCAGGTGTTCCCGGTAATTGAAAAAGCCCAGGAACTTTCGGGCAAGCACTACACCCAGGGTAAAACTTCGAAAGACCCCAATGATATTCGGATGCGGGTAGTTGCTGACCATGTACGCAGCGCCCTAATGCTGATTGGGGACGGGGTGCGTCCCGGCAATGATGGGCGCGGATACGTCTTGCGCCGTCTGATTCGCCGGGTAGTACGCGCCATGCGACTGCTGGGAGTAACCAAGCCGGTGTTCCCGGATCTGCTCCCAGTTTCCAAACAGGTGATGGCCGCTTCCTATCCGGAGCTGGACAAGGATTGGCAAACCATTTCTACGGTGGCCTATGAAGAAGAGGACGCCTTTAGACGCACTCTCGAATCGGGAACCTTGATTTTTGACCAGGCTGTTACCCGCCTTAAGCAACGTCACGAAAGCCAGCTATCGGGTAAAGATGCCTTCGCCTTGCATGACACCTACGGTTTTCCGATTGATCTGACTATTGAGATGGCCGAGGAACACGGTATCCAGGTTGATCGAGAGAAGTTCGCTCAGCTGATGCAGGAGCAAAAGAACCGTGCCCGCAAAGATGCCCGGGCTAAAAAGACTGGGCACGTGGATGCGCGCATCTATCATGAACTGGAAGCGGAACTCGGTCACGAAGTCGAGTTCGTGGGCTATACCGAAGACAGCTGCAATGCCAAAGTAATTGGACTGCTAGCTGATGGCCAGGCAGTACCGGCCGTTTCTAAGGGAAGCAATGTCGAAATCGTCTTAGATGCCACTCCGTTTTATGCGGAAATGGGCGGACAGCTCGCTGATCACGGAGTAATTCGCTCCTTCCAGGGCGCTAAGTTTAAGGTCGAAGATGTACAGAGTCCGGTTGCCGGTCTGCGAGTACATCGCGGAACCCTGGAGCAGGGGCAGCTGACCGTGGGCGACGAGGTGGTGGCCGCAATCGATACTGCACGCAGGAAAGCTATTGCCCGCGCCCATACCGCTACCCATATGTTGCATAAAGCCCTGCAAGAAAACCTGGGGGCGCAGGCTACCCAGGCCGGCTCAGAAAACAATGAGAACCGCTTGCGTTTCGATTTCCACCACACCCGCGCTTTGAGTGGGGAACAAATGACGTCGATTGCAGATCGGATTAATGACCGCTTGCGGGATAACCTGGAAGTGAACACTGAGGTTATGCCGATTGAAGAGGCCAAAAAGTCTGGTGCTACCGCCCTGTTTGGAGAAAAATATGGCTCTCTGGTGCGGGTAGTCGATATTGGTGATGGCTGGGATCGCGAATTCTGCGGCGGAACCCATATGCCCAGTACTGGATACCTGGGACAAGTGGTGTTGATGGGAGAAAACTCCATTGGTTCCGGAGTACGCCGGATCGAAGCTCTGGTAGCCGACGAAGCTAATCAATTCCAAGCTAAAGAACACGCCCTGGTTTCGCAGATAGCTTCCATTATGGGAACTAAACCGGAAGAAATTCCGGCTCGGATTGATGATGCTTTGATGCGCTTGAAACAGGCCCAAAAGAAGCTGGCAAAATTGCAAGAAGAATCGCTCTTATCTCGAGTAGGGGTAATCGCTGCCTCCGCGAAAGAAATTCATGGAGCCCGGGTGATTACTTTTAACGCGGGAGAAGTCTCTGCGGACTCGCTTCGCGCCCTTGCCCAGTCTCTCAGGCAGCGGCTCGAAGATACTTGCGCAGTGATTAGCATCGGCGGTATCGCTAAAGAGCGTCCGCTGGTGATCGTAGCCACTACGCAGCAAGCCCGCGACGGGGGACTCAAAGCTGGTGACCTAGTTAAAGTAGCTGCCCAAACTATGGGAGGGGGCGGAGGAGGCCGACCCGACCTAGCACAAGGTGGCGGTAAAGACGCAGGTAAGTTGGCTGAGGCTCTGCAGGCGATCGAACGAGAGATTGCAAATAGCTGATGCGCACTGGCGTCAGACTCGCGATAGATCTGGGTACTAGACGAATCGGGGTGGCTCGCTCTGATGCGGCAGGTATCTTGGCATTACCGGTGGAAACGGTTTACCGTGAGGGCGGGCAAGAAATGTTTCGCATCACGGAATTGGTAGCCGAGTATAACGCCAAGGAAATCATCATCGGCCTGCCCCGTTTACTCAGTGGAAAAGAAGGAAAAAACGCTGCTGATGTGCGCTCTTGGGGTGCCGAGTTGGAACAGCTGTTACCTACTTGTAACATAAGACTTGTAGATGAGCGTCTTACCTCGGTAAGTGCCCATCAACAATTGCGCTCTGCCGGACTCGGTGGGCGTGAGCACAAAAGCGTCGTAGACCAGCAGGCGGCAGTGTTAATCCTGGAGCAGGCGCTAGAAATAGAACGGCGAACCGGGAGAGCCCCGGGATTGCCACTGGGTAACGGATCTGAAAGCGAGGGGGCCTGATGAGCCGGGAAGAAGAAACTATCCCGCCTAAGCGGCATTTTCCATCCCGCCGCGCCGATAAACCAAATGGTACGGACGCATCGCAAAACCAAGATTCCGCTAACCTTGACAGCTATTGGGAAGGGGAGTCGACAGAGCCTGCCCATCCGCACATGGCGGTTACGGGACGGAGTGCCCGGCGTAAAGCTCGCCGTAAAAAACGCACTATTGCCGTAGTGGTAATCCTGGTAGTCGTCGGTTTAATTACTGGAGCCTCAGTTATTGCGGCTAGAGAACTCGGGGGAATCAGCGGAATAATTTCTGGGGGCGAAGACTTCGAAGGTAAAGGTACCGGGGAAGTAATTATCGAGATCCCGGAAGGAGCCTCAGGTAAAGCCATCGGCGCGATCCTGGAAAAAGAAGGAGTAATCGCAGACGCGGACGTCTTTGCCGATATTTTCGAGAAAAATTCTTTGGCACAAGGGGTGCAGGCTGGACGGTTTAGACTGCACAAACGGATGTCTTCCCGGGAAGCTTTGGCAATGCTGTTAGATCCGGCCTCGAAAGCAGATATTAAGGTAACTATTCCCCCCGGTTTTACCGTTAAGCAAATTAAGACCCGCCTGGAAGAAACGGCCGGTTTCAGTAATGATCAGGTGGCTGAGGCCTTTGCTGATCCCGCTGATTACGGTATTCCCGGGCAAAGTGAAGAGTCTTTCGAAGGATGGCTAGCTCCCGATACCTATACGGTTTCCACTAAAATGACCGCGAAAGATCTGGTAAAAACCATGGTAGATGCCCAGATCAAGCGCTTAGATGAGGCCGGAGTGGCTCCTGAGCAGCGAGCTGGCGTCCTTATCAAGGCTTCTATCTTAGAAAAAGAAGTAAATCTCGATAAGTATTACGCCCAGGTAGCCAGGGTTATAGAGAATCGTCTGCAAGATAATCCAGATACCCACGGATTCTTGCAAATGGATTCCACGGTGGTTTACGGACTTGGCCGCTCGGGAGGGATTCCCAATAGTGAGGATCTAAAACAAGATACCCCTTATAACACCTATAAACATAAGGGACTGCCCCCAACTGCCATCGGGACGGTCGGGCAAAAGGCACTGCAAGCGGCGGTGAAACCGGCGGAAGGAAAATGGCTATACTTCACTACGGTGAACCTGGACAGTGGGGAAACTAAGTTCTCCCTCACCTTGGATGAGCAGAAAAAGAATGTGGAAGAACTAAAGCAGTGGTGTCAGCAAAACCAGGGCAAATGCAAACGCTAGCCCCCTGGGCAGCGGTAATCGGATCACCGATTCAGCATTCGCTGTCTCCTTTTCTCCACCAGGCAGCTTATCGGGATCTTGGACTAAATATTGACTACCGCCGGATAGAGATTACCAAGGAGACGATAGGCTCCTTTTTGGCCAGCTGGCCAGAGGGACTGGTGGGGCTGTCGGTAACTATGCCCTTAAAACAGGTGATTATTCCCCTGCTGTCTCAGGTCGATGGGCTAGCAAAAGCCGTGGGAGCAGTCAATACCGTGGTGCCCTTCCCGGGAGGAATTACCGCGGGATTTAACACTGATGTGTATGGGCTGGTGACAGCCATTAAAGAAGCAAAAGGCCGCGAGTTTAGCCCCGAAAGAGCAGTCATAGTAGGATCGGGAGCTACTGCGTCCTCGGCGCTAGCAGCTTTAGGGGAACTTCAGGCCGGGCAGATTAATCTGCTGGCCCGCCGAGTATCGGGGGCAGGTAACGCGGTGCAGGCGGCGACCCGGCTGGGAATCGATCCTGGATATGTGCCCCTAGCGGCTGGAGAAAAAGCCCGAGAAACCCTACAAGCAGCAGACTTGATTATTTCCACCGTTCCCCGCGCAGTCTTGGATGATTTCTATCAAACTATTTCCTTTAACCCTGAACAGACCGTATTAGATATTGTTTATGACCCCTGGCCGAGCGAATTGGTTAAACAGGCTAGCCGCAGCGGCGCCACCATCATCTCCGGTAAAGCCATGCTGCTACATCAGGCCTTAATGCAAGTGAAACTGTTTACTTCCCGCACTCCCAACCTAGAAGCTATGCGAACAGCTCTCAAGGAGGCATAACGGCATGAAAATGCAACTGTTAGTCCTAGTTATCGCGCTAATATTCGCAGGAATTGGCAATTTGGTATATGGGCTGCCTAAGGTGGAAAAATATTTTCGCCTGTCTGGGAAAGCCAGAGGGGGCTGGAACCAGCCCTGGGTAATTGGCATAGTATCGGCACTGGCAGTGCTAGTCGCAGTAATCTGGCGTTTCGGGTCGATCAATTTGCTGCTCCTGTTCCCGCTCTTCACCCTGGGAACAGTGCTTACCGTTATTGATGCCGGCACCCACCGGCTACCGCGCTCGATGACGGCAACTTTCTTGACCCTGGTGGTAGTGGCGATAGTCCTGGCTGGTTTCATTACCGGCCAGTGGGTTAAACCGGCATATGCGCTCATCGTAGCGATCGGAAGCTTTATATTACTGCTCCCGGGCACGTTTGTTCGCCACGGTATCGGAGCGGGTGATTTGCGGTTAGTCCCACTTTTAATGGCATTGGCTACCTGCTCTTCTTGGCATTGCTTATTGGCTATGGGGATACTCTCCGTAGCAGGTAGCGGCCTCTGGGCGCTTTACCTGGTGATAGCGAAAAAAGCCAGCGGTTCCACCCGCTTAGCTTTCGGTCCCTGGTTGTTAGCAGCCACCTATATCGCTCTGCTGGTAGTTCCCCGCTAGGAAAAATCTGTTGCTGCTGGCAGGGAGTTTAGCTTTCCTAGAAGTGGATAGCTAAAACGCCAAACATGGTTCCATGAAACAATGAAGCCATGTTGAGATGGATGAGCGCCGGTGAATCACACGGACCCGCCCTGGTGGGAATTTTGGAAGGAATGCCCGCGGGAGTAGCAATTACCACCGCTAAAGTCGGAGAATATTTAGCTAGTCGGCGCGCCGGTTACGGCCGGGGAACCCGCCAAAAGTTTGAGCAGGATCGCGCCCATTTGGTAGGCGGAGTAATCAGAGGTAAGACTACCGGAGCCCCTATAGCGCTGCTGATAGAGAATAGCGAATGGCCAAAATGGGAAACGGTGATGAGCCCTGATCCGGTAGATCCGCAGGCGCTAAAGGTTGATGCTGGCAAAGGTGACCAGCGGGAAGTCGCCCGCAACAAACCGTTAACTCGTCCTCGCCCCGGACATGCCGATCTGGCGGGCATACTGGCTTACGATCTGGAGGAGGCCCGACCGGTACTCGAGCGGGCGAGCGCCCGCGAAACTGCGATGCGAGTCGGCTTGGGGGCGTTTGCCCAAGAGTTCTTAAAACAAGCCGGGGGGATTGAACTAATCTCTTATGTCACTCAAATCGGGCAGGCTTCCCTAGCGGATAGTCACCCGATTCCGGCATTATGCGAGCAGGAAAAACTGGCCGAAAACCCGGTACGGTGTCCGGATAAGAAAGTCAGTGAGCAAATGATCGCTCAGATCGATGCCGCCAAGAAAAATGGTGACACTATCGGGGGCAGTGTCGAGGTAGCCGCCTATGGGTTACCGATAGGTCTAGGCAGCCACGTGAGCGCAGATCGGCGGTTAGATACCCGACTAGCAGCAGCGCTAATGTCGATTCCGGCGGTGAAAACCGTAAAAGTTGGGGATGGAACCCAGCCGTATCTGCCGGGGTCGGCCGCTCACGACGAAATTGTCCGGGCAGATAACGGAGAAATAACTCGCGCCTCTAACCATGCCGGTGGGATCGAAGGCGGCATGTCGAATGGGCAGCCGCTTCGGGTCAGCTGCGCCTTCAAGCCGATCTCTACCGTGCCGCGTGCTTTGCGCAGTATCGATCTGGCTAACGGGGAAGAAAGTCGGGCGATTCATCAGCGTTCCGATACCTGCGCGGTAGTCCCCGGTGCGGTAATTGCCCAGGCACAGGTGGCTTTAGTGCTTGCAGATGCTTTGCTAGAGCATGTAGGCGGATATTCCCTGGCGCAGGTGCGCGAAAATCTGCAGGCCTACCAAAAACGCGTGGAGGCGAGGCTATGACTAGCCAAAAACAAATAATGTTTATCAAAATTCTACACTAAACCCGCAGTTAGCGGCCATTTTAATGAGCGAACAGCGGTTATGAGCGCGCCTTCATATATAGTGATAGCGAGCGTTGGCGAGTGATAGCGAGTAATAGATATGGCATTTTGTGGCACGAAAAGCTAGGATATTTTCGTGTCAAGAAGCGGGTTTGGATCAATCAGGCGACTACCTAGTGGACGCTACCAAGCCCGCTACACCTACAAATCATACCCAGTAAAAGCACCGCTTACATTCGACAGCAAAAGGGAAGCCGAGGACTGGTTGACCCTCCAAAAAGCAGCAATCCTTACTGGCGACCTAGAGCTGAACAAGATTGCCTATGGCAAGGAGGCGCAAGCGAAAGACGTGCCTTTTAGTGATCTTGCGGACGAGCGGTTAGAGACAAAGAAAAAAGAAGTAGCATATTCCTCCTACAAACAATTCAAGTCATGGCACAAGATACTTAGCGACTACTTTAAGGGAAAGACTATCCGACAGATAGTCGAAAAAGACGTAAAAGAATTTATAGATACCCAGATGGAGCGAGTCAGTAAACAAACGGTGTTGCAATACGTTGTCACACTAAAAGGAATTCTTGACTTAGCGGTAGATAAGGGAATTATTTCCGAGAATCCAGCCAAAACCTCACTGATCCCCAAAGGAGGTTCCAAAACGCGCGCCAAGTACACTCTAGAAGATGGTGAATTAGAAAAGCTGATTACGGTAAGCACGGAAAGTTTTAGGCTGGCCATCTACCTTGGGGCGGTCTTGGGGCTTCGCAGGGGGGAAATTAGGGGTCTTAAAACCTCCGATCTAAAAGACGGGGTGCTTTCTATCCGCCGGTCTTGGGGTGAAGTATCTGAGGGCGTGTCCGGGTATAAACCCACGAAAACTGAGGGGTCTAATCGGGACGTGCCAGTGCCGGATTGGCTAGTGAAAAAATGGAACGAACACCTATCTAAGTTCGCGGCAGATGAGGTGGTCTTCCCCGGTAGAGATGGCAGTCCTATAAGTAGCGATGCGTTCCACGATCGATGGAGCAAGGCCAAGAAGGATGCAAAGGTAAATTCGGAGATGCACTTTCACGATCTTCGCGGGTACGCCGGGACTGAGTTCGTAAAGAAAGGCGCAACTGAGCGGGAAGTAATGGCCTTGCTCGGTCACACCTCAACCCAGGTGTCTATCTCATATCAAAAAGCTACGCTTAGCGCGCTTAGCGAGGTGATGGAGGGGCGGCGGAAGTAGGCTCAGTCCCACCACATGACCCAGCCACGAGGGTGATTTTCGATTTCCTCAGTCCCGTAGACTTCATCGGGCGGGCAGTCACTATCCAGACCCAGTTTTTCTTGGCACCCACGCCAGATATTAAATGCTTCACTGCTTCGGAGATAGCGATATTCGCTAGCCTGGCTGTCGGCAATAAGAATGGTATCCACGCTGATACGTTCATCCACGCGGGAATCCCCGACCATATAGCCGGATAGATAAACTTTTTCAGGGTTAGCCGCGCAAGCAGCGAGCATAGACCCCAGCGATGGAGAATCGTTTTGGCAATATTCTAGGGCTTTTGTTGGCAGTATTTTAAGGAGCTTTTCGGCATCCTCGCCGCCCAGGTTATGAAAGCGCTTAAGATCACCAATGCTCATGCCGGGATTAACATACTTTTCCATAACGTCTGTAACCCCGGTTTTCTTCATCCAGCCAAGCGGGCCGTAATAACCGTTCGGCAAATCAGGACTATTTTTGCGCATCCGCTTCAAAGCCTTATCGCCCGCCTTACCGAGATCGGCAGGGATAGTCGGTTTAACCAGCCCGGTATCTGTTTCTACCGTATCTAGACCTAGCGATAGCCCGGATTCTTTGCGCGCCTTTTTCGTGAACTTTCCATCTTTTGCGCGGGGATGCTTGTTCTCAAAGTTGTTCATTTTCAGTCCCACCACATCTCCCAGCCGGGTTTTTCTCCGCCACTGCTGTAAATCTCATCGGGTGCCTCCCGAGCATCCAAACCTAGTTTTTCCTGGTATTCGTGCCACTTATCCCGAGCCGCTTGACCGTAAAGCCGAGTGCCTTCCACGGCTTCAGGATCAGCGATATGGATAGTATCTACACTCACCCTCTCATCCCAGCGAGTCTGGTCAATCGTGTAACCCGAAAGCGATACTTTCCCAGGGTTTGCGGCACAAGCTGCAAGCATGGTGCCTAAAGTGGGGGCATCGTTTTGGCGGTCTTGGTGAACGATAGAGGGGAGTGTTGCAAGCAACTTTTCTGCCCCTTCGCCATCCAAATTAGAAAATCGCCCGTAATTGCCCATGCTGGTGCCAGCATCCATGTAGCCCTTTAAGACTTCGGTAGCCCCGGTTTTATCTGTCCAACCGGCAGGACCATACAAGTAGTTATCTTCATCGTCCGGGATAGCCTTTTCCATCTGTTCTAAGACCTTATCGCCCGCCACTCCCGTACCTTCCGGGATGCTAGCTTTAACTAGACCGGTATCTTCTTCCCAGTCGCCAGGCCCAAAGGTTAGTTCCAGACCGGATTCTTTGCGCGCTTTTTCTGTAAACTTGCCATCCCCACTTCGAGGGTGCTTCGATTCAAAACTGTTCATACCTTGTATTGTTGACGGGAGAGTTTTTGCGCTGGGTGCCCGCGCCCTACATAGGGGGCATGAGTAAAACAGACAAAATCTCGCCGCTAAGCGGTGCAAGCTATATTCTCGAAAAACTGCCGGAAACCGATATTTATCGGTTAGAGCAACTACTTATTCTTGCCCAAGGCTACTCGCTGGCCTGGGATGGGATAAATATGTTCGACTATTCTGTAACTAAATCTAAAGACGGTTACCGGATACCGAAGTTCTGGAGCTATATCGAAGGCAAGAAAGGTTTTTACCCGTTAATCCGTGACTTCGATAATGACTGTTTAGGTGAAGACCGGCGGGCAACCTTGGACGCGGTATTAAACGCGCACAGCCTGCAAGAGGTAGACGAGCTTAAAAGCGTGCTAGCCAGGATGGAAGGGGTGCGTTCTGGCACGGTTGGCTATGAGGTCTTCGGTAAGGCTTTTGCTGCCCTAATCGCTAAAGACCGGGATACTTCCCTAAGTAACGGCCAGGACGTACTCAGCGAAAACATGGAAGAAGTAACCGAGCTGGTAACGCGCCTAGGCGAAGAAGTAGGGCAAGGCGGCCCGCTCGGGGCCCTGGCGATTATTCGCGCCCTAGAGCAGCAAATCCCGATTATGCAAGACGAACTAGTAGATGGCCTGGAACCGAAAGACTGGGCAGGGGTTGCCGCAGCTATGGGATACTACAAGCCCTACAATGCTAGGCGGCGATTCACTCCGGAAATCCGCGAGCGTAACAACCTTAAAAAGCAGGAAGAGCGGATTCGGCTGCGCCAAATCGAGCGGGCATACCTGGCGGCGCAAAATGGCTAACGAAGACTTGGATGCGCGTATTGAAGAGCTGGATGAAGAACTTTCTCAGTGGCAATCCCATATGCAAGCAGTGATCGATTGCTATGGGCTGAGAAGTGGGGGAGAGGCACAAATAGATGGGCAGACTCTTACCGATCTGGCAGGGCTGTTCACGGTGCGGATGCGTGACTTAAAGACCGCGATCAATGCTTTTCGCGCTCCGGAACAATACGCTCGCTGTCGCACGGAAAGTAGTCCTTGGGGGCAGTACCTGGGATAGCGTACTGTAACTGTAACATTGTTAGAGTACGTTACAGTGGGACAACCCTAAGCTGAGCTTAGGGTTGTCCCTTTTGGGCTTAAAACCTTGGGGGGGGTTGCGATTAAGCAAAGTTAAATTATCTTTCTTAGGTCGTAAATGGTTTCTTCCATCTGATCGAGTTGGATACGAAGGGTATTCATCTCGTCCAATACTGCGTCTAGTCGCTCCACCCATTCATCCTTGTTATAGACGAAGTAGTTGTCTTTAAACCCGTATAGCCCGGCGCAGGTATTCCTCAGGGTCTTTCCCTGTTTGGCTACCCCAAGTCCGCTATCGCGCACGTTGAACAACAGGCGCAGTTTTTCCTCATTCACACTTTTCCCCTTCCAAGTTCGGCTCTCGGATCATCCAGCTATTCCTAGCGATCCGGTCATTGATTTTGCGTTGGTCTTGAGCTAAGTAGCTATGCCGGTATTGCTTTGGTAAAACCTGGGCAATATCGGTGACATTTTGCAAGAACTCGAAAATCTGTTTTTGGGTAATCGGGGCTTGTAGCGCAGAAAGCCCATCGGTCATGTAGCCCTTGCCTGCTTGGTAAATAAAATATTCTTCGATCCGCTGGCCATCGCGGGCTAGCGTTAACGGATACTTGCTGCTACTTAGCTTTAGGCGGGTATAGCCTGGCTCGGTAGAATCCAGAGCCTTAAGGTGTTCTTCGTCTAAGAAAGCCACCCACACGCCAGTTCTAGCCCCGGCCTTGGCAAACGGGGTGAAAGGTATGTAGCCATTAGCGGTCACCTTGGGTGCCACGCCGATTCCCACGCCGCCAATAATCGCTTTAGCACTAATCCAAGGCAGTCCGATCCCCTCAAGGCGGTCAGCAAACTTTGCCTGCATTACTTTAATGCAGGCATTTTGCCCCACGGCCACAACCGCGTGCCGGTGCGGAGTTTGGACAATCTTCCCGTTATAGGGAGCAACCGCACCCTTAGTCACAAATACGTCGCAGATTGGACGCGGCCAAGGATAAAGGGCAGGCTTTGCGATAGGCCTCATTGCTTTCTTGCGCATCACACCACCCCCGAAAACTTTAGGTAGTCTACTGATTCTCTAGTGAACCGCCATGATTTACCGATCTTTACTGCCCCCGGCAGTCCTCTAGCAGCCCACACTCGGACCGCGTAGACAGACACCTTGAACTTCTCGGCAATCTCCTTGGTGGTGTAGATTTCTTCTTTTCTATCCATGCCACCTATGTAGGGCGCGCCACTTTTCCCGCTCATCGGAGTTACGCCGGTATTTTCCCCGGACTTGTCCGTGGGGGAGTGTGGACACCAGGTCACCAGGTCACCAGATTTTTTCCATCGAAAATGCAACTAATGTTTTCCCCACCTACCAGGCAAGACAGTTTCTCTTTGGGCTTTGGTGCCTTTAAGGCTTTCAAATAGTCCTTACCGGCTTTATCCTTTACGGCTTTAATGTCGGCGCTACGTGCCGCCCGTATAAACCGGGCAGAAGCATCTTTGCTATCAACGGCTTTGCCGAGCTTTACTTTCCCGCCCTGCAAAGAACATTCCACGATCTTTGCGGTGCCTTTTTCTAGGCAAGAATAACTATCGCCCTCATCAAATACCGCCTCTACTTTTGGGTCGCCAGCCAATACTCGCGGGACTTGACGCTGCGACTGTGCAGAAGAAAGCCCCACCGTTATAGCTACTAGCAATCCGGCCACCACGAAAAAAATAGTAAAAAATCGGATCCGTTTATCAGTCATGCCTACCACGTAGGGCGCGTGAAAAAACCAGGGGCAAAGGATCCCGAAGAACCCAATGCCCCTGGCTATATAAGACAGCGCCGAAAGCAATCATCATTGTTGCGTGAGCGCTGCCAGCTCTTAATTCTCGCTCTTGCGACGGGCCACGGCGAAACTGCCAGCAGCGCCCGCGCCACAAGCAAGCGCGCCAAGTGCGGCTAGTCCGATTACCGAACCAGTTTGAGCTAGGCTATCGCCATTTTGGCCTTCTAGTACGGTCTGGTCGCCAGAAGCAGGAGCAGAAGCGTTCTCCCCCTTAGCTACTCCCGGCACCTCACAAGAATCACTCACCAGGCCCTGCTCATTTAGAGCATCCATGATCGCGGCTTCAAGGTTAGCCGAGTTAGACCAAGTTTTAGCCTCGAAAGCTCCCTTAATGTACTTGTAGGCTTTATCGAAGTTAGCTCCCGGCAAGAACTCATCAAACCCGGCCTTCACATCGGCCTTGGCTTCTTCAGAGCCAAAGTTCCCAAAAGTGACTTTCTCTCCCCAGGAAGTAAGTAGCTCCTTGATCTTGCCCTCGTAGAACGCCTTGTCGTGGCATTTGTTCTTTACTTCCTTTTCTGCCCCCGGATCGGCAGGCTGGGCTTTTTCAGTGGGCGCAGCATCTTTGCCCGGTTCGGCCTTATCTCCCGGCTGGGGAGTCTTCCCCGCATCCTTGCCCTGGTCTGGAGCAGGCTGTTCCTCGGTAATCGGGGCAGGGTCTTTTACCTCTACTGCAATCGCCGGTGCGGCTACCCCCATCGAGAGAGCAAACCCTACCGCAAGAGTTGGTACAACTTTCTTCAGAAGCATATTTTTAACCACCTTTATTGTCGACTTTGGTGCTTCCACTGTTGGTAATGCGTAAAAGCGCATCGGTGCCTTTTTAGGGCGCGGTTAAACGTCCCAGAAAACGAAAATGCCGCATTCCGCCGGGCAAGCAAAGTAGCTGGTCTTTAAGTCTTCGGCTAGGGATTCGTAGTCGCAGTAGGCATCCAGCTGCAAGTAGTCCATTGGACGGATGATGGTTTTTCTGGCTATCTTTCGCGCGTAGTCAGAAAAACTCTTGGCATGGATAGGCTTCTTCCCGCCGTCCAAATCAAAATCGTAGATAGTCACACCGGTAGCGGTTTCCTCTACCTCGCACAAGCTGCGTAGTTCTTCCTCGAACGCGCCATAATCGAAATGGTCTATCATCGCCTGGAAGTCCTCGTAAAGGTACGCGTACACCTCAGCGAAATCTATCCAGCTGTCATATCTACCTTGGAAGATCAGTCCGAAGTCTTCTACTTCCTCACTGTCTTTAATTCCGCGAGCCGCCATGTAGGCTTTAAGCGCTGCCTGTCGCTCGGATTCAGCCTTTTCTTCCGGGGAAGGACCAAAAAATTCTACTGCCATGCCTCTCTTGTGTGGCGCGGCTTAATAATCCCGAAATATGTACAAGCCGTTATCGGATTCGGCTGAGGTGTAATCATTCTTCAACTCATAGGCTAGGGTTTCATAAGCCCGAAATATGTAAACGCCGTTTTCCGATTCGGCTGAGGAATAATCATTCTTTAAGTCTTCGCCAAGTTTTCCGTAATCGCAGTAAGCGTCCAACCAGTTGTAGTCCTCAGCCTCAATAACGGTTTCGTTAGCAACGCTTCTGGCATAGTCCTCAAAGCTATCGGCCTTAACCGCTACTTTGCCGTCCGGGTCATCATCGAAGTTGCGGATAATAACCCCATCGCTCGTTTCTTCCACCTCGCAGTTGAGTTTTAGATCGCGAGAAAAACTGTCATAGTCAAAATAGCGGTTCAAAACGTCGAACCCTTCAGACTGGTATGCGTATTCGGAGGCGAAGTCTTCCCAGGAATCGTATTCGCCTTGGTAACGGCTCTCAAACTCTAAGGCTTCGCTCGGGTCAGTAATGCCGCGCTCGTTTATCCAAGCGCAAAATGCTTTCTCGTTACCATCTTCTTTGGCCTGGCTATAAGCCTTGCCCCACCCGCTAGCTTCTTCGACAGTTTTCGGGGCAATATATAGTTCCCCGTCGGTATCGGATACTTCCAGGTTTTCGTGCTCGCGATCAAGACAAACATCCACCGGCATAAGCCCTTCGGTGCCGGTGAGATTAACCCACTTGCCGGTAGTTATCCCTTTGCGCCTACAATCCACGCAGTCCACAAACACTTTCGGGGTATCCAAATCAGACGGACTATCATCTAGCCCCAAAGTTAGCCCGGATTCAGCTCGGTATTTTTTAGTAAACTTCCCGCCCTTGCCGCGAGGATGCTTGTTCTCAAAATCATTGTTGTTGCCCATGCCCCCTATTGTTGGCGGGGCTTAAATCTTGTATGGCCAATCGGGCTGGCGCACCCCATCCTTAAACGAAAACGCTCCAGTGCCGCGACCTTTTCTATCGTATGTTTCCCAGGCAAAGTGGTTGGGGGAGTCATCGGGTTGCCTGGCAAGGTTTAAGGACTCTCTGCTGAACTTGACCCCATTTTCGTAATATTCGATGTTAATCTGCCGGATTTTCCCGTCCTCGGGTGTCTTTTCCCAATACCCAATAAACCTTAAAGCCCCGCTCGGATAGTACCCAGAATAGCTATCGAGAACTCCTGTGCCTCCAGCTGCAAAATAGGCTTCAACATATTCTTCGCTAGTTGAGTAATCGCGTTTAGAAATAGCCCCGTTCTCAAAGTAGGACTCGTACTCAAGCGTACCTGTGCCATCGTGTACCCGTTTAAGGTCTTTATCAAGGTAAACCATATACTTAATCTGCCCGCTCGGGTAATACTCCACTTTCGCAAACGCAGCAGTATCGTATTCCCAATCCCCGCCTAATTTTAACGCCTGACAAATAGAAGGAGCTTCTTCGGCGGTAACTGGCACTATCTCTCTGTCCATTTTCCTCTCCTTGTATTCGGCTGTCTACACAACCCATGTAGGGCGCATGGCAAAACCTGCCCGCCTACGTTTTCACCGCTGCTTGCCGCGCCCTACGTAAGGGGGCATGGACAAAGTTTTTATTTTCAACCTGCCAGCAGTAGCAGAAAAGTTAGCAGGAGATTACGAAGTTATTAGCGGCACTAACTTTAAGGAAGCAGCCCGCAAAGCATCCCCGCCGCTAACCGACTCACTGGCTTTCGCGGTAATCAAAAACCAAGACAGCTACGGTTTCCCGGCAGATAAATGGGTCAAACTCGCGGTAGCAAAACTTGGCCCGGTACTGGTCGTAGGCTCCGGGAGCCTAGCCGGTATTGACGGGGCTACCTACTGCGGAAGCGAAGATGAAGTCCACGACGCGCTTTCCGAAATGGGCATTGAGGTAAGCGCTCTTAAACAAAGCGAAGACTTTTCCGGCCTATTCTTCGACGAGCAAGCCCCTACCCCTGGTAGCAGCGCAGGCAAAGCTGAGCAGTACGAATACCCGGCAACTGGTTTTGAACTTCCTGGCATCGACCCCACCCCCGAGACGGCCCCGGAAACAGGATTTGAGCTGCCCGGAATATACGAGCAAACCCAAGCCCCCGGTAGTGGCGAGCAGGACAAAACCCCCACCACTACACTGCCAGTTACCGAGCCAGCCCCAGCAACCAGTTTTGATTTACCTGGAGTAAGCCCCGCACCTACGCCTGGCTTTGACTTGCCTGGAGTAAGCGCAGGGCCCGATCCTGTGCCCAGTCCAGCCAGCTTCGAGCTACCAACTGACGCAATGCCGTTTTCCAGCCCGACCCCGCAAGGAAGCCTCTACGACGATATAGACCTAAGCCTTCCCGAGCCAGTATTGGACGATACTGCCCCTGGCTCTAGCGCAGGCAATGCCGAGCAATATGAAGCCCCTGCCCCCGAGTCATCCCCAAGCTGGGATACTGCCCCTGGCAGTAGCGAAGCCTATGAAGCCCCTAGATCAGAGCCAGCTCCAAGCTGGGAAGAACAGCCAGCCGAGACTAACTGGAAGCCCACAATGGGCGGGGCCGAGCCAGTACGGCCAGCTCCTGCACCACCCATAGCGCCCGCTGCCATAGCACACACCACAAACGGCGGGTGTCCTACCATCATCGTGTTCGGAGCTAAAGGGGGAGTAGGCAAAACCACCACCTCAATACATTTAGCCCAAAGAGCGGGCAGGTTATGCCCCGATATGCGGGTAACCCTAATAGATGCAAACCGGGGACAAGGAGACATACGCACCAAACTACGCACCCTAAACGTGCCCACCATCTTCGACGCTTTGCCAGAAGAAGGAAGAGGCGCAATCATCACCCCGCCAGCCCTCGACAAAGACCGGCCACCACACTTAGAGCCGTTAGCGTTCGCGCTAATCGCCGCACCGCCCTCCGAGCTATCCGATCCCACCCAAGTAACCCCCGAGGTTTACCAAAACGCGCTCAGTGAGGCTAGAGAAGTATCCGACCTGGTGATAGTTGATACGCAAATTTCAGAAAAATATGACACCACCAAGCTGTTTGAAAACTTCCTGATCCCGCTACTGATAAAAGACGAAAACATTTGGGGAGTAGGAGCCACCGAGGATTCACCAGAATCCATCAACAACTTGCTGGAACGGCTACACCAATACCGGGCAAGAGGGGTAAAGGCGGCAAAAATCTTTACCCTAATCGCCCAGGCACACGCCCACAACACCCCCGAGGATTTAAGAGACTTCGAGGAAATGTTTGACCAAGCATCAACTTTTGCCGGTGCCGTGCCCTACAACAAAACCATTTACAACCGCCTATCAAGCGGAATCCTATGTGAAGGCTTGCCCCCGGTAGCCGAACCCTTAGATCGGATACTCTACGCCGTCACCGGGAAGAACGCATTCATCACCAAAAAAGAACCGGAGGCAAAAAAGAAAAAACGTCGCCCCCGCTTTGGCCGTGCCAAAAAACGCCGCAAATAACGCCAGCCACGCCAAGGGAAAAACCAAAACGAAGGGGGACACTTGAATAAAAACCTATACGAACGTTTCTTTGACGAACCGATATGGGCATCTGGCCCAGACAGCCCAGACCTTACCCCACATGAGTGGAGTCTAGAGTTCTCCAAGTGGGGACAAGCCGCCTGCTGGTACAAAGCCGCCGAAAATCTAGACACCGGCGGCGAGGTACTAGCCCTACCGGTGTGGGCATGGCGGAAACCAAAAATCCAAATGCCCAAAACTAAACGCGGCTACCTATTCCCCCTAAAAATCAGGTGGGGGACCCCCATCGTTGCCCCCTTCGACGGGCCAACAGCAGCCACCTGGTCCATAGACGCGCTAGGAAACTCCGAGGAAGGAATAGCCGAAATAGACAGGCGCGGCACCGTAAGCGGCACGGACTCATTTTCACCCGCCCTCATAACCACTCGCGAGGACCTACTAGAAAAAGGAGAGCTGGCCTATTGGGAACTCTACGAAAGAATCCGCCGCTGGACAAGGGCAAGGACAAGCGATGCGTTAAACAAAATCTATGCCGAAATCCCCGGAATCAAAGTATCGAGCACCGACCTAGAAATCGCCGCCACCGAGATCGAAACCGGGCCGAGAAACCCGATGAAAAAAATCCTCACCCAAATCTGTGACCCGGAAAACCCCGGATTTACCGGAGCGGACCCGCTAAGGGTAATCAGCACCGAAATAAGGCGCACCGCCCTAGAAGTAATGCGCCTGCAACTAGGAGACACCCAAAAGGGATGGAAAATACGCCGGGTAGCAAAAGAACTCGGCACAGAAAATATCGGGGAAATCTATGAGGAACTACGTACCCGCTACCCCTCCGACAACACCGGGTTAGCGGCAATCCGCAAAGCCCTAGATTTTGCGGTGGCCTCCTCCGAACAGATCAACGCCATAGAACGTGAGGCATATCTTGGGTGACAAAGACACCACCAAAATCCGCTCCGCCCTAGCGGCAGCCCGCGCCACTCGCGGCCAGGCTCTAGCAAAAATAGCTAGGGGGGACATGAGTCTTTGGGAGTTCATCGAAAAATCCAAAACCTCCCGCCCCCTCGCTAAATGCCGCCTCAAAATCCTGCTAAAAGCGGCAGTAGGCCCCGCCCGCGCAACCTGGATCATGGACAGGCTACTTGAGGCCAGCGCAACCGGGAAACAAAACCCCACCGTCGAATGGCTATATGACGCTAAATCCTCTAGCGCCCGACTCGGCCTACTCGCGGCGCTACTTACCGAATCTGTTGGTACGCCCTGGCCCGGTTACCCGTTTGCAGACCCACCCCAAAAAATCCAGGAAACCTGGAACATCTATCAGGGAGCGAACAGTGTCAAAGGATAGACTAGCCGAAATATTTAACCTGCCCGAAAAAGAACTAGACTACCAACTCGGGCTATATATCGCGGGTAGGAAAGCCAAGCGGAACAAAAACCTAAAAGTAATCCTGCGGTACTATCCCGAAATTGTAAGGCGCGGCCTAGAAGGCGAAGCCTACAGCGAAGTGCTACTAGCTGAAACCGAATACATCATGGCGCTCAAAGAGGACCCCGAAAAACTAAAAAGCATAAGAAACCTAGAAGCCATGATCTTCATGCAAACCAAAACCGCCCTCAAAGCCTTCGTAGAAAAAGCCACCACCCCCGCATCCGGCATGGTATCGACCTATAGGCGGGCCCTAATCATCAAAGCCGTACTAGCCGACCTTGCCAAACAAGGCACCCCTCTAGACAAAGACCAAGTACTATCCCTAGCCAGAGCAAGACAACTGGCAAGCCGAAAAGATAAATCCCGAATCGGCAAGGCCGTTTCATGGGATGACCTAATCGCGTTCTCCGAAGCTAGCGGGGAACTACCAGAAAAAACTACAGGAAAGCATAAAGAAAAAATCGACTTCACCCCCGCACTGGACTTCTTGGAGGAAAGTCTTATCGAGTTTGCTGCCGCCCTAATCGCCACCCAAAAAATCATCACCAAAGAAAGGCTCGACTTTCCCCGGCTATGCGAAAAAATAGGGGCAGACCAGACGGTGACCGAAAAAATACTGCGGGCAGTACTCGACTGAGGGCATGGCGCTAGCCCAGTTGCAAAAAACAAAAACCAAAAGCCAAAAACCAGAATGATAACCGTTCGGGTATGGCGATAGCCAAGACCGGGCATGGCGGTAGCCTGCTAGAGAGTATTAATTACAATTTTTATAAAAATACGCTATTAGGGGCTTCGCCCCTGCCTGGCGGCTCGCCTACTCACTTGCAGTCGTAACTGGCTTTGCTCTCGGCTCGCTTCGCTACGCCTAACGCAAACCCGACCACGCTGCCAACGTGAGATGACGTACCAACCCAGCCACGCTGCAAACTCCCTAGACCCCCTATTCCTCATAAAAATTCTCCATTAAATAAAAACCAATAAATAAACTCTTTGATGCTACGCATCGAAAATATCTTTTAGCCTTACAGGCTATGGCTATCCGCCCGTTACCTTTCCGCCCGAGCGCCGCTCCTTGTGCTTTGCACGTTCTGCCCGATTACTTTCAGCCCGCAGGGCTGGCAATGCTCTCCGTAAGGCAAGCATTGCGATAAAAACTATTAGACACACTCCGTGGGGACTAATAGTTTTTGCAAAAAGAAAGGCTAGACGCCGACTCTTTTTGCCCGTGGCGCGTAGCGACACTTCCGACCAAGCTACAACAAAAATAATCCCTGGCCCTTTGAGAGAATCGAAAACACACAGCCAGGGTTATGTAGCAGGGAGGAATAACTCTCTAGGCTCGCAAAAACCTTTATTGGGGACTTTTAGAGCATTTTTATGCAAAAAACCGCGTATTTATACTCCTAAAACGCCCAGAAAACGGCCTTGACGCATAGCCAACGATAGAAAAGGCCAGCAAAAGACAAGGAGCGAGCGTGCAAAACCAGACTTTTATTCTTTCCCCCACTGGTGGACAGATCGAGGACTACTCCCAAGTAGCCTCGGCTCTCTCGGGTGCTACCCGCAACCTGGTGCAAACCAAGCTGCCTGGCGCGTACAGTCACGCAGGCACGGGCGCTTTCGTGGTGGCAAAAGAAAAAGAAGGCGTTACAGCTTATATTGTTTGCGGGTCGAAAAAATCTGCTCGCGCCGTAACTTCCACCTGTGAGCTTATTGGGGCTAGGTGCGAAGTTACAGACGATCTTGATTTATCTAGGCCCCATTATGCTCATGCTTATACGCCCGCCCGTAAAGGAGCTATGAGTGCTAACCCGCAAGGCGGGGTGGACTTTGCGGCCATGATTTCTGCGATTGCCCCGGCTTTAGAGGAGGGGGATTGGGTGGCGTTTTCTTTCCGTGCCCCGCGCCCCTTTGAAACCACCTTGCGTGACAGGTGGGAGGGAAACTTTATTGGCCACCGCATGAAAAGTGCGCTCGATACTTCTAGAACTAACTTCATGGTAACTGTATATGCCGGGGGGTATGGGTCAGTAGAAGACTTGAAGAATCTTTGCACCCAGGTTATATCTTCCTTGCCTGGTTTTTCTTTCCGGGTAGAAGCTAAGCGGCCAGCCAGGGTGTCTTATTGGTGGGTGCCGTTTGTCGCTAGCCTTGCCTGGTTAGCGGGCATTCCATCTCTCAACTATTTGTTTTCCTTGCTTTCTTTCCCGTACCGCCTCGGGGCTGATCTTAAAATCCAGATAGCCGCCGCGCTACTTAGTGCCTTGGCCTTAGCCCTTGCCTATTTTGGGTTTTTACCAACGCATCTGTCCCGGATTAAAAGGTGTGCCGCTAGGGGATTTTTGCCGAGGCCACCCTATAGGACTCCGCCGCTAATAAAACCAAAAGGTGACACCACGATGGAGGAGGGCGAAAACGGAATGATGGTGCAAGCAAGGGATTCTTCTTTGCTTAATGCTTACCCGTTTAGGAAAAGAACGCTCATGCTTACTTGTGCGCAAATGTGCCAACTGATCGTGCCACCGAAAGGATCGAAAGCTAAGGGGTCAAAGACTGCTGAACGCGCGGTGCCCCAGGTGTTAAAGAATCCGGCCAATGGTTTTATGGCAGGCATTAGCGAAGACGGTAGCCCGGTTTATTTATCGAGCGATGATATGCAAGGAGGTCTTGCCCTACTTGGGGACGCGGGTAGTGGTAAGTCTGAGCTGCTTCGCCAATACTACGCGCATCTGCTTTCTAAAAATGATGGGCGCACTACGATTATTATTTTTGAGCCGAAACTAAACGATGGCGCAAGGATTTTATACCTACTAGCAAAGAACGCCGGTTGGGACGTGTCATATATTGCGCCGACTTTCCCAGGTGCTGAACAGATTGATTTCTTTGCCGGGGCGCATGATTCTTACGAGCGGGCCAACCAGATGGTTGAAGCCTTAACGTATGCAATGGATGAAGGCTCGATTGGGGCAAGGAACGGTGCGGATATTCGCGCAGCGCTCGCGCTTGGTTTTGAAACTAGACCGGAAGATATTGAAGCGGCCAATAAATCTTTAGAGTTTAAGATTTCTGCCTACAAGTCGGCTATTGATTGCGCCGGGATTTTAACTTGCCAAGGCGAGGGCGGTCAGGTGGCGGCTAAAGCACTTTTTGAAGCCTTGAAAGATCGGCTTGCCCGTAGCCCAGAAAACAGGGGACTAGAGCGAGCAGTTAAAGCAATGAGCGAGCTTTTTGATCTTCGCGGTAACGCTTTCCTAGAGCGGGCGAACTCGGCGGGCACAAAGATTACCGCACTGATTCCGCTCGCTCATGCGTTCTATCCCGGTGAAAATGCCATGACGTTTAAGAAGGCAGTAGATAAACCACGGGTGCTAGTTATTTATACCGGACCGGGGCAGACAGGGGGCACGGGCGCGGATTCAACCTCAAAACTTATTACCTCAATGGGCGCGTTTTGCCTGCGTTCTTTTATTGCCGCTAACCTATCTGGCTATGGAGACAGTGTAGGTGGGGTAAAGCAAGGAAAAGTTTATCTGCTTGCCGATGAGCTGAGCCTACTCGCGGGCTCAGACCCGGCACTTATCACTTGGTTTAAGGATCAGGGGCGATCTTACGGGGTGAGCGTAGCATATGCTACTCAACAAGCCGAACAACTCCCAGAGCGGGTTAGAACCTCATTTTTCGGGCTTACCACCTTGGTGGCTTTCCGCACCACCAACAGCGCGGTTGCAGAGAACTTAGCCGAACAGTTTGCACTAGAGTCTGACCCGTGGATTAAGGATGATTTTAAGCTGCTCGGGCGTTTCCAGTGTGCGGTGAAAACTACTTTGCACCGCGACCCGCTGCCATCTTTTACTATGCGTACTCAAAAGATTGAGGTGCCAGGTGAGTAAAGTTGGAACCCCCGGCTTCAGCGCAGGCGTAGCCGAGCAAGACTTTGAAGAACTTTTTGGGAGCGGCACAACCGAGCAGGATTTTTCGGGGCTGTTTGCAGAAAGTGATGAGAGTAGTTTCTTTGACAGCCTGTTTGACGATGATGATGAAGCCCCCGGCTTCAGCGCAGGCGTAGCCGAGCAATACGAAGCCCCTGGCCCTGACGCAGGCGTAGCCGAGCAATACGAAGCCCCTGGCCCTGACGCAGGCAAAGCTGATACTACCCCCGGTAGTAACGAAGTTGAGCAAGACAGCGCCGAGCAAAACCAAGCTCCCGGCCCTGGCACAAGCAACGCTGAGCAGGATTTTGGGGGTCTTTTTGAGACAGCCCCTAAAGACTATTGGCTAAAACATTGGGCGTGGGATACTCGCCCCGACCCGATATACACCCCGTTTGTTAAAGGCTCAGGCACGGTTTTCTTAACGCATAAGGAACTAAAAGCCTTAAAGTCTTCCGGGTTTATTGGCAGGGTTAAGGGCATGGCGAAGCCGCTAGAAAAGGAGAGCCACGAGATTATTGGCTACCTAGATTCTCGCGCACTGGATGTGGCTAAGGTTGGATCAGTTCTTTGGGGATACAAAAACATAACGCTAGGTCAGCTCAAAGCATTAACCTATGTGCCGCATATCGGCAGGCTCCTTAAATACTTATTTGCCCACACCATGATCTCTATTGCTCCAAATCCATTAGGTGAAGCGGTATCTACGGCTAAAGATTTAACAGTTATCCGCGCGCGTACACCTCGGCGTTGGATGCGCCGGACAAAGAACATTCCTGCCACCGCGTTTTGGAGGGCCTACCCACTTGGGCGAACCGGGGGAGTATCCACCGGGGTTAGACACGACATTGCCACAACCGAATTTTTACTTCGAGGAACATCCCTATTTGACGCGGTTATCCCGGAAGGTATTTGCACTATGGATATGCTGCTTGGCACGGGGGCGGGCGCAAGAAGTGACGGCACTGGCGTATTTTCTGTAACCGCCGATGGGGGATTCATAGCGGATGGAAGGCTAGTGATGGTAGAAACTACACTCACCGATAACCCGGAGCGCACCCACCAAAAAATCAACAGATACTTACGCTTAATGAACCGGGCAGGACTTTTCGATACCCCACGGTTTTGCTTATTTTTATACGGACCAAATCTCGCAGAGGCGGGAGCCAGTCAGCATATCGCAAGGGACGGTCTATACCGCCAGTTCAAGGAAATCCGAAAAGAATGGGGTGAGCATCCCGCACTAGATCGGGTAGGAATGGCTAGCTGGACCGATTATTTTACTGAGGGCTATAAGGCGACCCCCGACTTAGAGAATCTAAATGTTAAATGCGTTAGCGGCAAAGAGGGGAGCATTAAAGAACTATGCCCGCCAGTAGAAAATGCCGGCCCGCTTTGTGCCCGGCTTAAAGGACTTTATATGCAACCCGCCCAAAGTAGGGATGAAACTAAAGACTTTGGACTTACCGCTGCTTGTGCCACGCGCCAAGGTTTTAGAGATATTGGGGTGGAGTTTTCCAACAACCTTGGTCTTTCACCCACGATCTACAGCGCACCCTGGGGATGACGGACGCATAGCCACTTGTGAAATGAAGAAAGAACTAGAAGGATTATTGCCAGCATTGGTCATTGTTACGGTTACGTTTTCTGCCATTGCCGCGCTTATATTTTCAGCGAACTTTTATCGGGAAAAACAGCAAGAAGCGGAAGTTTCCAACAACCCGGCAATAGTCGCAGCCTGGCAGACGGGCAAAGACTATACGTGCCTTACCAGAGAAACCCTAGAGTTTAGGTGTTGTGAAAAGCAGGGCGAGAAAATATCGCTAGGGGAAAAGACCGAATGCCCGAATGAAAATGCAGCATTCACTCGTGCAGCACTGAAAGAATCACTACTTGCCGTAACTGATAAGGAAGATAGCTTCAATTTCCTCACCAATGCAAAAGCCCCACCGAAAAACAGAGTTCTTGAATGTTACGACCGAGATGGCGATAACACCTGCATTTGGGATGGCACTAAGTTCCACTTTTCCGGGGGAAAGTAATTCCCCAGATTCATCGGAAAGCGACGTGAAGCACCCGCAGTTATCTAAAAACGCCGTGAAACCCCGGATTTATCCGCAGGCGTATAAGGCGTACTGAAAGTTGGCATTAGTCATTACTGGCTAAATTGTCCGCGCCCTACATAGGAGGTGTGGAGAAAGCCTTTGAGTTCCGTTTGTGCCCTAAGAGGTGGCAAAAGAAGCTTTTTGCGCGCAATTTTGGTTGCTCAAGATGGACGTATAACCATTTCCTAGAAGAAAAAATAAGAGTTTTCAAAGAAACAAAGCAGCATCTTAATTACAGTAAATGTTGCGGGATGCTAACCCAGCTAAAAAAGCAAGAAGATACTGCTTGGCTGGCCGAGGCTGATTCTACGGCCTTGCAACAATCCCTGCGCAATCTAGAGGATGCTTTCGACAACTTTTCCAAAAGAAGAAAGCAAGGCGTAGGTTTTCCCAGTTTTAAGAAAAAGAAGTCACGCAAAACCTACCGGACAACTAACGCAAAAATCGTAGACGACTCCCACGTTTGGATACCCAAAGTGGGCTTAGTTAAAGCCAGAATCACTAGGCCAGTAGAGGGTAGGGTAGTTTCTGCCACTATTAAGCAAGTCCCGAGCGGTAAATACTTCATCGTGTTTACCTGTACTGACATTCCAGAACCACCCAAAGTAAAAGCCGGTAAAGCTATCGGTATTGACCTTGGAATCACCACCTTGGTTACTACTTCGGACGGAGAAAAGATCGATGGGGTAGCTGATACCCGAAAGCTAGATAAGAAACTTGCCAGGGAACAAAGAAAGTTATCGAGAAAGAAGAAAGGATCGAATAACCGGAAGAAACAGAAAAACAAAGTCGCGCGGGTTTACGAGAAAATAGCGAACAAGAGGAAAGACCACCTGCACAAGGTTACGGCAAAGATTATCAGCGAAAACCAAGTGATATGCGCCGAAACCCTGGATGTGTCTGGAATGCTCAAGAACCGCTACATAGCCAAAAGTATCGCGAATCAAAGTTTCGCCACCATCCTCGGCTTTTTAGAATATAAAGCCAAGCTCAAGGGCAAGACTTTTGTTCAGGTGGGTAAGGAATTTGCATCTTCCAAAATCTGCCATGTTTGCGGGGTTAGGGAAGAGAAAATGCCTGCGTCCAAGCGCAGATGGAAGTGCAAATCCTGTGGCGCTAGGCATGACCGGGATATTAACGCAGCCGAGAACATTTTGGCTGAAGGAATAAGAATCTTAAACGGTACCGAGGGACACTCGGGAACCGCAGCAATAACTGTTGCTGCATAGCTTGCGGAGTAGATGTAAGACCAAGCCTTCGGGTGAGGCAATCACGTTGAAGCAAGAATCCCCCGGATTTATCCGTGGGGAGTGTCAACAAGGACACCTTAGAGTTCAGAAAGTGCGAAAAGCAAGGCGAAAAAATAACCCTGGGTAAAAAGACTGACTGCCCGAATGAGGACGCAGCCTTCACCAAAGCAGGCATGGGGAAATCTCTACTCGCGGTTACCACTAAGAGCGAGGACTTCAACTTTTTTGCCACCGCCAAAGCCCCGCCCAAAAACAAGGTGCTGACCTGTTATGGCCATAAAACCAAGGCCGATTGCATCTGGGATGGGACTACTTTTCATTTTTCTGGCACCGAGCCGAAATAGTCTTTAACTAGCCTTGCGGCTCTGCCGTATGCGTTTGCTGCCCCAAGGTGAACTGCTGATTGGCTCCCGTCCCCAAAACCGCGCTGATTCGCCAGATGCATCTGGGAGTATTCTTCTTGCGCGAGCTGCTTCAGCTTTTCGATCAGCTTTTCTGCTTTGGTATCCAAAATCCCTCCCAAGTCTAGGCGCGTGGGGTAACCGGCTACGTGGAGTTTTTGTGGCGACCGATTACCCCTTGGGTCAGGACCGCGCTAGCCCTGGTCTAGTCCGCCACGCCTCCTATGTAGGGCGCGGGGAACCTTCAGGAAAAAGAAAGTGCCGCAAGACCTGGAGCTGTTCGCCAAAACAACCCTAGGCCTTGCGGCGGCGCGCGTGCGGTAACCGGCAAATAAAAGCGAGGGGAGGTTTTTCCTCGCCGTGGCAGACCAGTTACCCCTTGGGACGGGACTGCGCTAGCCCCGAAACATCCCGCCACTTTGCGCACTTGGAATACCCGGCATAGTGAAGCGGAGAGAGAGGTTCGCCCGCCGTGGCAGACCGAGTGTTCCTTGGGTTCAGGACTGTGCCAGCCCTGTCTAACCACCTGCCACGCTTCCTATGTAGGGCGCGAGGAAAAATCTAAGAAAAAGAAATATCAGTTTTGATTCCCCGCAGGTGGCAAAGCAGATACGTGGCTTGGACAAGCGGGCGAAGATGCTTGTAGTTTGGGTCGTCTAGGGTAAGTACGTGCTCAAAGCCTTCATCGCTATAGTCCAGCGTCTCGATCATGGAGTCAAGGGATTCCAGGAAAGACCTGAATAGTTCTGCTACGTCCTCGGCTACCGGCTCAGGCGGACAGGCTTTGCCGCCGATCCAGCGGCGGGCAGTCCTTTCTCCAACCTCGTAGCGCTTTGCCATATCGGCGGCGGTAAGTCCCATTATGGATGATTGCAATGAAAAATCAGCGAACATGGTTTTGCTCCTTATAGGTTGTATTTTTTGGTTATTTGCGAAAACTCTTCTTCGGTGCCCTTAGGGGCTACCCTATATTCGTAGGCTTCAAGGAAATGTTTCGCGGTAGTATGTTTTTTGCTGCTTAGGGTGTATGCCCACTTGCCTTTGATGATCGCTAGGCACTGTTTTTCCATATATGCCCCGTTGTTTCTGGTGCCTACCCATTCCTCGAAGCGAATCTTCGCCAAGTGCGTTACAGTCGGAGCTTGTTTTTTGGGCTGCTTAAAGGAACGCATCTTGGTTAGCGTTTTCCGGTTGGAAACTCGATCTTCGTCTATTCCCCAAAAATCAGTTTCATTAAAATGCTTGGAAGTGTGATGCCATTCCTTGTTCTCCAGCAAGAACTTCTTCAACGCGGCAAGGGTGCAACTTTGTAGTTCTTCGCGCGAAAATGTGCAGCCGTCAGTTTCCAGCGCGCTTTCGATTAAGTCTTTCTTGTTCCACTTCGATATTGGGCGCAGACCCTCGCTGTATGCCGCTACCGCATTGTTGCTCATTGAGTGGCCAAAATATCCAGCCATGATTTTTCTCCTTACCCCAGGCGACCGGGACTTCTTCCCTGGTCTTGTTTTCAGTTTAACACTTTGCGCTTGGGGCAACCGGCTAGTTGGAGTTTTTGTGGCGACCGATTGCCCCTTGGGTCAGGACTGCGCTAGCCCTGGATTCCTCCGCCACATTTCCTATGTAGGGCGCATGGCCAATTTGGAAAAAGAAAATGCCGCAAGGCACGGGGAAGAGTCAACAAAAACCCATGCCTTGCGGCTTGCGCTTGAAGCAGCTGGCATCAAGTAGCGGGGGAAAGGAAACCCCGCCGTGGCAGACCAGTTACCCCTTGGGACGGGACTGCGCTAGCCCCGAAACATCCTGCCACCTTGCGCACTTGGAACGCTCGGCTATAGCAAGCGAGGGGAGGTGACACCCCCGCCGTGGCAGACCAAGCGTTCCTTGGGTCAGGACCGTGCAAGCCCCGTCCGTTTCTGCCACGCTTCTTATGTAGGGCGCGAGGTTTTCTTTCCGAAAAAGGTTTGCTCACAGAATCTAGTCACCGGATCGATCGAGATGACCAGTACTTTCCAGTCTCTGCCCATTTTCTTCCAAAGTCTTTCTGCCAGAGCGCGAATATCTTCTTCCAGCTCGCCCAGTTCCCATTCCATCGAATCAGTTTCGGAGAACGCGCCATGGTCCATTTGCAAGCCATCTTCGGTGGCGGTAAATACTGCCTCCAAGACCAAGGCCGGAAAGTTCAGCTCAGTTTCCCGCCAAGAAAAAAGCAGCAACCCTCCCAGTTCGATTGCCAGCGCCTGTTGCGCGGAGGTCAGCTGTTTTGGGTATGTATTTTCGTCCATTATCTTGCGCGTGGGGTAGGCAGCTTTATGTCACTACTACCGGCGGTAGTAGCGGTGGCAACCTGCCTACCCCTTGCGGTCAGGACTGCGCTAGCCCTGTCATCCTTTTGCCACACTTCCTATGTAGGGCGCGGAGCAAAAATGGAAAGGCCGAGGCACAAAGCGAACAACCCAAAAACTTTGCACCCCGGCCACGCGCTTGGAGCAGTCGGCATCAAAAGCGGGGGAGGTTTTAACCCGCCGTGGCAGACCAACTGTTCCTTGGGTCAGGACCGCGCTACCCCTGCACAATACCTGCCACGCCTCATATGTAGGGCGCGAGCAGAATTTGGATTGTTTCAGCCAAAAATCCAGTTTTTGAAAAGTGCGAAAAACAGCCTCTAAAGCAAAGGAAAAGCAAAGTAGATAAAGTTACAGACAAGTCTGTTTTGGGATCAATACTTTTGGGTAGGGAGCTAAATTTTGACGATTTTGGGTCTGGTTTTCTCCAAAAGTGCCACTTTGGATCTTAAAAGTGCCACTAAAAGTGCCAGAAGTGCCAATCGGAGTGCCAAAAGTGCCACTTTGGATTTTTCGTCAAAATAGGTTTGACCTGGG
>OKEM01000040.1_pt1 | contig 93928 bp, 75 predicted proteins | sample 1610791 | NCBI WGS metagenome assembly OKEM01 (sample SAMN04436686, study PRJEB24849) | human gut metagenome | biome: human gut; feature: NICU; material: stool | host: Homo sapiens | place: USA: Saint Louis, MO | collected 2010-07-27
GCTGCACTACTTTTCTTTCGGCGCCGGCAAAATCACGTCGCGTACCAGTTCCTGCAGATCCGTGTTGGACTTGAGGAACCCGCGTAGCGTACGCACGGTAGGCCCGAAGGTGTCGAACTCTTCTTCGCTCATACCGTCTACCTCGTAAGCGCGGCGGAAATCTTCCACCTTCATCAAGGTTTCCATGATTTCGTCTGCTACCGGTACGTCAAAGCGCGGCTCGTACTGGTAGTCGGATTCCTGGATCCGCTTGGACCAAGCGAAAGGCGGAGAAATCACGATGTCGCCACCGACTAGCTCGGTGTACTGCATGGTGTTGCGGAAAGCTGCAACTAGCATGCGGGAACGCAAGCCCCGTTTTTCGAACTCGGCAGCAGCCTTCTTGACGGCGGCGATTCCGCCCCATTCCAGGTGTCCCGGATTCAGAACCAGCTTGTCGCGGTTGGCGCAGATCTTCAGCCAGTCATCGAGACGGCCTACCATCAAGGTCACTACCGGACCCATCTTGGAAATGTCTTTGCCTTCAGCTTCACGCCGTTTCAGACCACGCTCAATGGCTTCACCCGAGGCAACTGCCTGGGGCACGGAGAAGGACACGGTTACGTTCATGGATACGCCGCGGTAGGTGGCATCTTCGATGGCTTCAATCCCGGTCTTGGTGGCGGGTACTTTCACCACGATGTTGGGGGCCATCTCGGAGAACTCTACTGCCTGGTCGGCTAGAGCCTTGGCGTTGCGGTAGTTAGCTGGATCCGTCTGCACCGAGAGGCGACCGTTGCGGCCATTGGAAGCTTCGAATGCCGGTTCTAGCAGCTTGGCAGCTTCAATGGACATGTCTTTAACAGCCTGCCAACCGATTTCGGATTCGGTAGCGGTGGGCATGCTCTCGGCAATCTTTTTGATGCGAGGAGCCCAGATGTCTAGGTGCTTGGAAATAGTAGTGTAAGCGATGGTCGGGTTACAGGTCGCACCTACTCCGCCCCAAGAGATCGACTGACGTAGTTCTTCCAGATCGGAAGAGTCGTTCCACAGCGCGGTCTTTGAATTCTTGGCTGCATCTAGCAGGGGACCGGGGGTCATTTTAATCTCGGTCATTGAGTCTCCTTCGTTCTTCAACGGGCACCGCCCTCGGTGCCGGTTCCCTTCCAGGTTAAAGGGAAAAAGCTACAACGTCAAGACTTTGACAGGACAATAGAGCAAATGAATGGTGACCTTAGTCACTTTGAGTGTTAAAGGCTAATGGTGAAACGGTATCGAGAGGCGCGGTAAACGTGGTCGCCAATTTCAATGGGAACCCCGGACTGGTCGTAAGCAATGCGTCGCATACTCAAAATTGCGGCTCCGCGTGACTCTTGTAGGGTTTCTGCTTCCTCGGTGCTGGCTTTACGGGCGGAAATGGTTTGCGAGGCGCTAACTACTTCATGTCCATGGCTGCGCATGGCGTCGTAGAGGCCGCTGGAGCGTAGTTCCTTTTCAGGGGGGGCTACCTGCAACGGGAGATAGTTAGTCATAATCGCTAGCGGTTCCCCATTGGCCAGACGTAAGCGCACGACCTTGATAACTGCTTGCCCTTCGCTAAGTCGCAGATCCTCCGCTATTTCCTTGTCGGCTGCGACCTCCTCGTAAGAAATAACTTTGGTGGTGGGCTTTTGCCCTGACTCTCGCAAGTCGTCGTAGAGGGAAGATAGTTTCACTTGGCGATGAATTTCTTTGGGGGCAACAATGGTTCCTACTGCGCGTTTGCGCACCACCAGGCGCAAGTCGACTAAAGATTGTAGGGCGCGGCGAGCAGTGGGGCGCGATACTCCCAGGCGGGAGGCCATTGATAGCTCGTCCTCCAGTTTCGCGCCGGGTGGGATGGTGCCGTCCAGGATTAGATTCTTTATGGGTTCAGAAATCTGGTGATACAGGGGAACGGGCGAAGAGTGGTCAAGCTCAATGTCGGTTACGTAGGTTTTGAGCGTGGCCATGGGGTCCCTCCTTGTGGGGCGTTAAGCTACAATAGCGCCAAATGTTAGATAGTTCTTACATTAATGCAGAATACACCTAAAATTAATATTTGTGACAACTTTCGTTAGCTATATGTAATTTGTTTTGCCGCCGATCGGGCAGCTGCCGGTTGGGTAATTTGTTTTGAAGGCTTCCCCTCCTCTTAGATCTTTGCTAGAATGTCATTACAAAGCGCTGCAAGTTTGTGATAGCCGTCGCGAGCGGCGCTGACGATGTAGTCAACAACGATGTAAAAAGGGGATCGCTGGTATGAACAGTTTTAAAGTGCCGGCCGTAGATGTGCTCACCATCGGGCGCTCGGGGATAGATATTTATCCGCTGCAGACCGGAGTAGGGCTCGAAAAGGTGGAACAGTTCGGAAAATTCTTGGGCGGCAGTCCCATGAACGTCGCGGTAGCAGCTGCGAAGCTGCGCCACTCTTCCGCGATCATCACCGGAGTGGGCAAAGATCCTTTCGGTAAGTTCGTGCGTTCCGAGATGCGCTCTTTGGGGGTGTATGACACCTATGTGGTGGATAATCCCAACTTTGCTACCCCGGTAACGTTTTGCGAGATTTTCCCGCCTGACGATTTCCCTCTCTACTTCTATCGGGAGCCTTCCACCCCTGACCTAGAGTTAACGGAAGCAGATATTCCCGAGGACGCCGTGAAAAATGCCCGGATTTTCTGGATTTCCGTTACCGGCCTCTCGGAAGAACCCTCGCGCAGTGCCCACCACCACGCCCTGGACCTGCGGGATTTGGGGGACAAAGATAAATGGACGATTGCCGACTTAGATTACCGCTCTACTTTCTGGAGCGATGAAGAAACCGCTCACCGCGAAGTGGAACGGATGCTAGAGAAAGTTTCAGTCGCAGTGGGCAATAAAGAAGAATGCCGCATCGCGGTGGGAGAAACCGAACCGGATCGCGCCGCCGACGCCCTCTTAGAGCGGGGAGTAGAAATCGCGGTAGTTAAGCAGGGACCTTTGGGAACCCTGTGCAAGACCCGGGAAGAACGGATTGAAGTTCCGGTAACTCCGGTTAAGGTCACCAATGGACTGGGTGCGGGCGATTCCTTTGGAGGGTCGCTGTGCCACGGATTGCTCTCCGGTTGGGATCTCCCGCAGATTATTTCGGCGGCCTCCACTGCCGGGGCGATTGTAAGCTCCCGTTTGGAATGTTCCACGGCGATGCCTTCTGAACCGGAAATCTTAGACATGATTTCCAAGAACCCGCAGTCCGCTCCGATTGTTACTAAGAGGTAAGACGATGGGAAAGCTAATCTCAAAACTGGCAGAAATCCGGACCTTTGAACCGGAACGGATAGCGAAAACTCTGGAAAACCGTCCTCGTCCCAGCCTGAAAGAAGCGCTGCAAGGAAAAGACGGTAAACCGGAAAAACTGATGGTCATTGCTTGCGACCACCCGGCACGGGGGGCGCTGGCAGCAGGAGATGATCCCTCCGCCATGGCCGACCGAGAAGAATTGCTGGCGCGCTGCGTAGAAGCACTCTCGCGGCCCGGAGTAAACGGTTTCCTCGGAACCGCCGATATGATCGAGGACTTGGCGCTGCTGGGCGCCCTCGATAATAAAGTGGTTTTCGGATCCATGAACCGCGCCGGACTAGCAGGGGCTACTTTCGGAATGGATGACCGCTTCAACTGCTACGACGCCCAAGGCGTGGAAGATGCCGGTTTGGCCGGGGGAAAAATGCTAACCCGGATCAACTATGCAGATGCCGGCACTGTATCCACCTTGCAGGCGACTGCCCGCGCTATCGATGAACTGGCAGAGCGGAAACTGATGGCGATGGTCGAGCCGTTTATTTCGGAAGGCCCCGCGGAAAAGGTTAGCAACGTCCTCACCCCGGAAGCTGTTATCAAGTCGATGGCGATTGCGGCCGGGCTGGGACGAACCAGTGCCTATACCTGGTTGAAACTTCCCTGCGTTGCCGAGATGGAACGCGTCATGGAAGCCACTACACTTCCCTCTTTGATCCTAGGGGGAGAAGTATCTAAGGATCCCGATGCCGCCAGGGAGTCATGGGGCAAAGCTTTGCGGCTGCCCAATGTCTTAGGGTTGGTCATCGGTCGTTCACTATTATTCCCGGCCAGCGGCGATGTGGCGCAGGCCGTAGACGAGACGGTAGGTTTGCTATGAGCGATAACGAAAATTATTTATTCCGCGACGGTCAGCTAAAAAATGGCCAGTTCGAGTTGGATTTAACCCCGGAAAAAGCCGGTTGGGAGTTCTCGGGACTGAAGGTCTTGAATCTGCCGGCGGGAGCCAGCCAAGAGGTCACCTCCGGTAACTCCGAACTGCTGGTTTTACCTCTCGAGGGCGGCTGCACGGTTAAGGTTGGCGGTGAAACTTTCGAAATCAAGGGACGTAAGGATATCTGGAGTGAAATCACCGATTACCTGTACGTACCGATTAACACCACCTTTACGGTGAGCAGCGAAAAAGGTGGGCGGTTCGCGCTGCCCAGTTCGGTAGCCAAGAACGAAAAACCGCTGCGCTACTGCCCCCAGGATGAAGTCATCTCCATGATTCGCGGTAAGGGCGACTGCACCCGGGAAGTCCACAACTACACCATGGGCAATCCGGTAGAGGTTGACCACGTACTGGTCACCGAAGTGATTACTCCCGGTGGTAACTGGTCTTCGTATCCTCCTCACAAACATGATGAGCATTCCGAAACTGAACGGATTTTGGAAGAAATCTATTACTACCAGGTAAAGCCGGCTGCCAATGGCACTACCGGAATGGCGTTGCAGCGGATCTACCCCTCTAAAGGACACACTATTGATGTCTGTGCCGAGGTACACAGCGGGGACGTAGTAGTAATGCCGCACGGTTGGCACGGCCCGTCCGTAGCCGCGCCCGGATACCACCTGTATTATTTGAATGTAATGGCCGGCCCGGCTGAAGATGCCACCTGGCTGGTAACTGTTGATCCCGACTATGTCTGGCTCACCGAAGATTGGGGTGGCGGCGAAGTCGACCCCCGTCTGCCCATGACCAACGCCACCATCAAGGAGGACTAAGGATGGCAAAATTTGAGACCGTTCGCCTAACCACCGCGCAGGCGACAATCCGCTTCTTAATCAATCAGTATTCCGAGCGTGACGGCAAAGAATACCGTCTGATTCCCGGTACTTTCGGGATTTTCGGACACGGAAACGTGTGTGGCATCGGTCAGGCGCTGCTGCAAAACGAACTAGATTCCACCCCCGATGGGGGAGTAATGGAATACTACATGCCGCGTAACGAGCAGGGCGCAGTCCATGCGGCCGCGGCTTTCGCTAAAGCCAAGAACCGGCTGCAGACGCTGGCAGTTACCACTTCGATTGGTCCGGGTGCCTTGAATATGGTGACTGGCGCGGCGCTGGCTACCACTAACCGGGTGCCGGTATTGCTGCTGCCTTCTGACCAGTTCGCTACCCGCTACCCGGATCCGGTGCTCCAGCAGCTAGAGGATCCGCGTTCTTTGGACGTAACCGTTAACGATGCGTTCCGTTACGTCTCGCGTTTCTTCGACCGGATCAACCGGCCTGAACAGCTGATGCCATCCTTGATGAACGCCATGCGGGTACTGACTGACCCGGCCGAAACCGGAGCAGTAGTGCTGGCAATGCCGCAAGACGTACAGGCCGAAGCCTTCGATTGGCCGGTAGGAATGTTCGAAAAACGGGTTTGGCATGTACGTCGCCCGGCAGTATCTGAGACCGAGATGGCGCGGGCGGCAGCGATTATTAAGTCGGCGAAGCGTCCTCTGATTGTTTCCGGTGGGGGCACGATCTACGCGGAAGCCTCCCAGGAGCTACGCGATTTGGCGAGTGCTACCGGGATTCCGGTATCCGATACCCAGGCCGGTAAAGGCGCCATTAACTTTGATCATGAATGCGCCGTGGGGGGCGTCGGTTCTACCGGTGCCAATAGCGCAAATCATTTGGCGGATAAAGCAGATGTGGTGATCGGGGTGGGCACTCGCTACTCGGATTTCACTACCGCTTCCCACACCCAGTTCAAGAACCCGGATGTGCGCTTTGTAAACATCAACGTGAAAGCCTTCGATGCGGCTAAACACGCGGGTGAAATGGTGGTGGCTGACGCCAAGTTGGCGCTGGCTGCTTTGAAAGAAGCACTCGGGGATTACCGGGTTGACGAGGCCTACACTAAGGAAATCGCCAGCGAGCGTGAGGACTGGTTCCAAAAGACCGCCGAATGTTACGGTGCCCATGATCAAGAGTTGCCGGCGCAAACCGAGGTATTCGGGGCGCTTAACGACATGATGGGCGACAACGATGTGGTGATTAACGCCGCCGGGTCGATGCCGGGTGATTTGCAGTGCCTGTGGCAAGCGAAGACTCCGGTGCAATACCACGTAGAGTATGCCTTTAGCTGTATGGGATATGAAATCCCGGCGGCTATGGGTGTCAAGATGGCATTGCCGGATTCGGAAGTAGTGGCGATTGTCGGTGACGGTACCTACCAGATGTTGCCGATGGAATTGGCTACCGTGGTGCAGGAAAACATCAAGGTTATCTATGTTTTGCTGCAAAACTACGGGTTCTCTTCGATTGGCGCGCTTTCGGAGTCACGCGGCTCTCAGCGTTTCGGTACCCGTTACCGGATGGGGGCAGGTAACCCCCATAACGAGGACGGGGAGCTGCTGCCGGTAGATATCGCCAAGAACGCGGAATCTTGGGGAATTAAGGTGCTGAAGGTGCACACTATCGAAGAGTTCCGGGATGCCTATCGCCAGGCGGAGAAATCTGAACAGGCAGTGATGATTCATATCGAGACCAACCTGTTTGGTCCGAACCCGCCGAACTGTTCTTACTGGGACGTGGCGGTGCCGGAAGTTTCTCGCATTGAATCCACGCAGCAGGCTCGTAAAGAATACGAGGATGCGCTGGTGGATCAGCGTCACTACTGGAAGCAGTAGCCAATAGTCTCTGGCAAATCTGATAGTGAATGAGTCGGGCTAACGCCCGAAAAAGTTCCGGGGCGGGGAAATAAATCCCCGCCCCGGAACTTTTTATCACCAGATTTTAATTGTTAGAAGCTACCTGTATGCGCTGGCGTTGGCTAAAAATATCGGACAGTTACCTAGGCGAAAGGCTGCGATTTTTCGTCTAGGGTTGCAATCGCTGCTGCCGGTAGGCTCAGGCTGGCGGCAGCCACCAGATCCTTTAGCTGCTCCGGATTACGTGCGGACGCAATCGGGGCGGCCACGCCCTTGGCGCGCAGCCAGGCGAGAGAAACCGCGGTGGGGGTAGATTCGAGTTCTGCAGCCACCTTCACCAGAGTATCCACCAGTGCAAAAGATTCGGGACGATTGTATTCCGATAAGAAATCGCTGCGATCCTTGCCCGCCAGGTCTTCTGCTTTACGGTATTTTCCAGTTAGGAACCCGGAAGCCAGCGAGAAGTAAGTGAACTCGGCAACCCCGAACTCGCTGCAAATCGGCTGGTAGTTTTCTTCAAACTCTTTACGGTAGAGCAGGTTGTATTGATTTTGGATCGCGACTGGTGCTGACAAGTTCTCCTCTTTAGCAACCTGGAACCATTCGCGCATCCGGGCAGGGGAAAAGTTCGACATGGCCACGTAACGGATCTTGCCCGCTTTTACTAGCGCATCGAACGCCCTCGCCATCTCGGCGATAGGGGTCTTATTATCATCGAAATGCGCGTAATACAGATCGATGTAGTCGGTCTGTAGCCGTTTGAGGGAAGCCTCGCAGGCAGCCTGAATATTTGCGGGGGACAGGCCAGGAAAATCGGGGTGTTGGCTAACTTTAGTAGCGATAACAACCTGGTCACGGGCTTTGCGCTCGCGCAACCATTCCCCAATTACGGTTTCAGATTCTCCGCCTTTTAGCCCTTCGCCCCAGGCAGAATAAACGTCGGCAGTATCAATGAAGTTCCCGCCTGCTTCCTGGTAAGCATCAATTACCGAAAAGGAATCAGCCTTATCGCTAGTCCAACCGAAAGTATTTGCACCTAAAGCCAGTTCAAAAACGAAAAGTTCAGTGCCCTTAACCTGGTACATTATCTCCTCCAAAAGTAATTGTACTGTCAATTGACATGATACTAGTTTCGGGGCTCAGGTGCAGAAACATTGCGGGGACAATAGGCAGGTGTGGTTCTGTGTAACAATGTTTCTGTTTATGCTTAGCAGGATCTTACGCAAGATTGCCGGTAGTTGATTTAGAGAACTAGTACAGTCTGAATTCTTTGAGATTGATAAACAACATAGGCAATTAGTACGTGGTACACTTTCGTTGATATGTGAAGTTTGTTCTGTTACCAGGGGTGGATGCAGGATAATTAGCCCGGTTTTTCGGATAAATCGCTGTTCTTAATGAGGGGATAACAAACTTGAAGCCAACGATTAGTAACGGTTTAAAGAGATCCTTAACGGCGTTATCCCAATCATTGGGTATAGAGGTTTTGTCTAAAGGATTTACTCCAGAGTCAGCGCGTGCAATTGCGAGTCTTCCAGACGGTTGGTTGCTGGCAGCTTTGCGTGCAGCTGTAATTGCATTCCCGGATAGGGAAATACGCTTTGCAATGGTGCTTCAGAGCGAAGAGCCAATGGCAAATTACAATGAGAAAACGGCGTGCGATCTGAATGATTGGCCTCTGTACGCCAAAAATGGAGTGCTGGAACTTATACCTAGTACACAACAGACCGGTAACGAGCCTATTCGGAGATTTTTAGTGTTGCCGACACCGGAGTTATCGGATACCGTCTGCAAATATTCCTTCTCTCGTCGTAAGACCGGAATCATAAAAGTAATAGCGAAATTGTATGGTGTGCTCTACCGCTTTTGCCCCATGTTATTAGACAGATACCGTCAGATAAAACATCGACATAAAAAAGGAAAGATTCCAGCGCCTCTGAATAACGTTGGTGACTTACCAAAAACGTCACGTACAGATCCAAGCGTCATGTGGATTAGTATGCATTGGATAGAGCATGGAGGTGCGGAAGCGTGGGCGCTTGAGCAAATTAAAGTTGCTAAGGAAGCTGGATTTAAAATTATTTTGACCGCCGATATAGCAGCTCCCCAACGCTTATTTTCATCCGTTGCTGGGGTAGTAGACGAAATTTTACTTCCGGCACACGTGATGGGGTCAAACGACTGGCTTGCGTTTGCTTCTAGGCTAATCGCGCGATATCAGGTTGGCAGAATGCATATTCATCATTCTTCGTTAGCCTACGCTACCGTGGGTTTCATTAAAGAAAATAATCCTGAAATTTTAGTTGAAGATTCCACTCATATTTTCGAATATGGGGGTGGTGGATTTGTTGGTTCGACGATCCGGCAAGAAGCCAATATTGACTTGCATCATGTAATATCTCCACAGCTAAGAGATATTCTTATTTTCGATGCAGGAATCCCGGCGGAGAAAGTTGTTTATCGGCCGTTAACTAATTTTACTAATGCCAACAGAAAACCGGCGCAAAGACGCAGAGATAGTAAATCCCCGTTGACTGTGGGCTTTTTAGGGCGCTTGGCACTACAGAAACGACCTTTTCTATTTATTAACACCGCTGCTGCTTTGAATAGACAATGTCCGGGGCACTATAACTTTATTATGCAAGGCTCTGGGGAACTTTCCGAGTATGTTGCTTCAGAACTTAAGAGATTTCCTAAGTTAAGAATTGAACAACGGTCCTGGGGATCAATAGACGAGTTTTTCGAGGATATCGACATCCTGCTTGTTTGCTCAGAAAATGAAGGTCTTACCCTTACATCATTGGAGGCAGATGCCGCAGGGGTATTGGTGCTTTCTGCAGATGTGGGTTCACAGGTGACAGTAACGGCGAAGTCAGCGTTGCTACCTCGCGATCCGTTTAAATTCAGAAAAGCAGCTGTGGATCTGCTTGATAAGTTGAGCGAAGCCCCAGGTATCTTCGAAGAACTCTTGCATCAGCAGCATTTGCTAGTTTCTGATTTACGCACACTGGAGGATGCTACTAGTTTTTTCCAAGCCCACTATAGAACTGATCCCGTAGAAAAAGGAGTTTGTTAATGCGTGTAGCCGCCGTAGTTGTCACATATAACCGGAGGGATCTATTAGAAAAAACCCTACAAGGGTTGGAAAATCAGACCTGTCCGGTAGACAGAATCTTCGTTATCGATAACGCGAGTACCGATGATACTAGTGCTTTCCTGTCTGAGCGGGTTATGCGTCGACCAACGACGGTCATCAAGCTGCCGATTAACACCGGTGGTGCTGGCGGATTCTATTATGGAATCGAAACTGCTTATGAGAAGGGGTTCGATGCATTTTGGTTAATGGATGACGATACTGTACCCAGAAAAGAAGCGCTGTTAGAACTACTAAGAGGCATGGAAGGGGAAACGGCAGAGAATGGCGGCAATCTTCCGTCTTTCGCTTGTTCTATGGTGATCTGGAAAGATGGTTCTCTTTGTGAGATGAATACTCCGGAAACAACTTGGGATTGGCCACGGCGAATGGCCAAGGGGCAGGATTGGCAACTTGTGAAGTCATGTTCGTTTGTGTCGTGCCTGGTGACTCGGGAGGCAGCGCGTAAGGTAGGTTTACCGTACAGGGAATATTTCATCTGGGCGGATGATGCGGAATACACATCCCGACTAGCAAAATGGCGTCCCGGAGTTTTTGTTCCTTCCTCAATTGTGGATCATTTACTAGCAAAGAATCGCGGGGTAAACTGGGGTGATGCTACCGCGGATTCCATGTGGAAATTTGGTCGCGGAGCGCGTAATCAAGTTTCGGCTGCGATAAGTTTAAGATCTCTGGTCATGTTGGCCTCTCTAATAGAAAATATGCTCAAGCAGCTCCACAAATCTAATGTGCCAGTAAAAGTTAAGCTGCAGTTAGTTATGCACGCATTGAGTGGTTTCTTCTTCCATCCTAAGAAGAGGTTCCCCCGTACAGTGCGATAGAAATTTGCGCAGATGTTTATTTACCCTAATCTAATGAGAGCAACCCTCGTAACGCAATAACTTTGCGTCTCCAACTTGTTTTACCAGTTTAGAATTCTTGGGATCGATATTGTCGAGTGCTGGGTATTGTTTTTCTATTTCCGAACCGCTCTCGCCCCACAGATATTGGTCTTGTAAATCGAGAATATAACGCGAGTTCTCGGCTTCTATTCTCGTGCAAACTTGTGGATCTTTCTGGGGATCTAAGGTCCTAGCCAATATGGCTAAGCTATCAGGATAGATGTTTCCCGAAATCTTAGGAAATACCGCTCTGCGTTCTCCGATAGCCCAAGTGAAAGTACCACCCTCCCAGGGATTTGCCAGCACGGTGGCATTCTTTGGTACGTATTTCGGCAGGGCAAATAGCAGTTCCAGTTCGTCAGTGTCGATTAGTTGATATGCATTTTCGTCAGGTTCTGGAATCTCAAAAGCAGAGAATACCCAGGGACCTGTGGATTTTAGAGGTAGCGGTCCCCAGATAGCAAAAAGAGCTAGGAACGCCATGTAGACAGGAATTGTCATTGCCCCCGTCTTAACGGAACGGATTCTTGAAACAAAGCTGAGGATTAAACTCCAAAACCAAGCAGCGCCGATTGCAGCGAGAGGAACTGCGATAAATACAATCGGCGCAAATACTCGCGGAGCATCGTTGTACCAAACTCCTACGAAGTATTGCCGTAAGCTAGCATTTTGCATCCCGGTAACTATCAGATAATAGAAAGCAAGTGGAATCCAAATAAAAACTAGCAAACAGCACCGTGCTTTTCGGATAACGTTGAAAAAACCTAACCAAACTAAAAATGTGATGGGTATCAGCAAAAAATATGAATAGTGAACGTCTGGATTAAAACTATTACCACCAGATATCAGTAGTAACTGTTTAACTGCTTTAATATAGGTTTCAGATACCTGATTGAAACTGATGTACCTGCGCATATCATGTATGAAAGATACCTGGTAACAAAAACGATCCCAACCTATATATATACCAAACCATAGCAGGGACCAGCCCAATACGAATAGAGCTTGTATTACTTTATTTTTTTTCGCGTTAGCTAATCTTTTCAATATTGCGCGAAGCGTAAACCACCAGGTAATGACTGTGAAGAATATTGCGATTACGAAAATAGAATTTGGATGGCTAACAGACGCTGCGGTTATGGCTACTACCGCTAAACCTAATTTATAAATAATCTGGTGAGGCCATTTACGTAAACAGTTAATTAATAGTGCGGCACAAAGAGGGATAAAAGCATATCCCAGCAGGTTTGGGTACAGAGTTCCGTATCCGATAAACCCCATAGGGAACTGTGGGAAAGCCAGAGATAAGGGGATCGATAAGGTAGATGCAAGATTATTGCTGGTGATTTCAGAAGTGAATGTATAAATACTTAGCGGCCACACCAAGAAAGCAACGACAATGGTTAATGCGTTGGTCGCCACTACCACGGATCTACTGCAGGTGCTAGCAATCAAGGACACGAGTCCATGCCAGGCAGCCGGGTAGTAACCGGTGGGGTCTGTTCCTACGATGTTCGCCGCTAAGGAAGAAGCGTTGCCGTTTTGGGTGAACATCATCGCCAGATTTAGATGAAATGCGTTATCCCAGCTTTGAGCGAATGCACCCGGTAGTTTAATGACAGTGGCGAACCAGATAGCGGCAAGAGTAAAAACCGCTATAAAAGCGACAGGAATCTGCCAATGATTCCCTGGGATGGAAAGTGTTTGCGTGGAAACACTTTTTTGAAGATTACTCGAAGTGACACGAAATTTTCTACGAGCCCATTTACCCATCCAACAGACGAGAAGCACAAGTAGGGTCGCCACTAGCAGTGGTAAGTATCCCCAGGTGATCCCAATTTTTCCTGCAGCAATCGCAGTTACAGCAGCGATGGTAACTGAGGCCGCGGGTGCCCAAGCCCATAGCCATTTCCTGCGCAAACCAATAAGGGAGCCGACGGCTAACCCCGGAATAAAAACTGTCGCTAACGCGACCAACAACGGCAATGGAAATAGCCACCAGTTGTAGAAAAACTGCTCGGGAGTAGCTGGGCTAAAAATATCCATATGCTGGGAGCAAATACTTAGCGGGAGGCCTGATCCCCAATAACCATGCGGGGGGTACCTTTCCACAGCTGCGGATCGGTTACCCGGCGACCATCAAATAACAACTTGATGCCGGGCAGATCCTTCGGGCTAATGGTTTTGTATTCAGCATGGTCAGCTTGCACGATAGCTGCAGTAACTTCTTCTCCTAGGTGGTAAGCGTCCCAACCGAAGCCCGCTAGTTCCTCATTGCTAAACATGGGGTCATGAACCAGTACCTTCGCCCCCCGCTTGCGCAAGGAGTCAACGGTAGCGAATACTCCGGAGAACGCAGTTTCTTTAACAGCACCCCGGTAGGAGGCTCCCAGTACCACCACTTTTACGCCCTTGAGATCCCCTAGCACTTCCTCAACACGGGAAACTACGTATTCGGGCATCCCGGCGTTATAGGTACGCGCAGTCCGAACCACGGAGGCATCGGGATCAGTAGATAGGTATAGACGCGGGTAAACCGGAATGCAGTGTCCGCCAACGGCAATCCCGGGGCGGTGAATGTGGGAATAGGGTTGCGAGTTGCAGGCATCGATTACTTTTTGCACGTCAATACCGACTTTGTCCGCGTAGACCGCGAACTGGTTGGCCAGCCCGATATTAACGTCACGATAGGTGGTTTCTGCCAGTTTCGCCATCTCTGCCGCCTCGGCATTGCCCATGTCCCAAACCCCGTTTTCGCGCGGAAGGTCGGGGCGCTCATCAAATTGCAGCACGCTCTCATAGAACTTGATTGCTGCCTGGGTGCCCGCCTCAGTTAGTCCGCCGACCAGCTTGGGATAGCGGCGCAAATCCTGGAATACCCGCCCGGTTAGTACCCGCTCGGGAGAAAACACTAGGTGGAAGTCTTCTCCCTCTTTCAAACCGGAAATCTCTTCAATCAGTGGCTTCCAGCGGTTCCGGGTAGTGCCCACTGGCAGAGTAGTTTCATAGGAGATTAAGGTTCCGGGGGTCAGGTGTTCGGCAAGGGAACGAGTGGCCGCATCCATCCAACCAAAATCTGGCTGCCAGGTTTCATCATTGACAAAGAGGGGAACCACTAAAACGATGGCATCTGCATTAGGAATAGCTTCCGCGTAGTCAGTAGTGGCGCGTAGTTTCCCTGTAGGCACCAGCTCAGAGAGTTTTTCTTGCAGGTGGGCTTCCCCCGGGAAAGGCTCTTTAGCTTGGTTAATCAGGTCAACGGTCTTCTCGTTAACATCAACCCCAATCACGTCCTGTCCGCTAGAGGCAAACTGTACTGCTAGGGGCAAGCCGATTTTTCCCATTGCTACAACTGCTACGCGCATCAAAGCTCCTTCGATATTTCGATAGATCCTGGATCCAGTCTACTCGGCATTTAGGATTCTTAGTTTATCCTTTTTTGTCTCCGCTTAAAGCTGCTTGCGTCTGTCCCGACCTTTGCTGCGGCATAACCTAAGGCAGGACGAGTCGCTGAGAGATACAATAAAATTTTTTCTGATAATGTTAGTTCTTTAATGTATACTGAGTCTCATCGGATTACAGTGTCATCAATAGCAGTTTGAGGGGTTGGTTATGGCTGGTAAGACCAAAATAATTCGGACGTTAACCTGTTTTACGGCGGCTGCCAGTTTAGTGCTGGCCACGGTTCCAGCATACGGAGCTGAAGTTCCAAGTCCGGATGCACTGCAATCTCCTACAGCAACGAAAGATGCTAGTTCAGGCAGTGTGGACACTCCGGATCGATCCCAAGGTGCAAACTCCGCCACAGATGAGGGAACCGACAACAACGGTAACGACGGTTTGGAAATCCAGGAGTCCAGCCCAGAATCCTCCACCCCCCAAGCTGCGGGAAGTCCCGTCCAAATTCCCTACACGGGGTCAACCGTCTCCCCAGGATCATTACCTCCAAATAATGGAGCACCCGTGACTAAGACCTCATACCCGGGATTTCGCGTAGCGTACTCAAAGCAGATTGGTCACGGATGGCGTTCAGATGGGGTATTAATGCTGAACAGGTATCTCGGGAGTAAATACCCAGACCTACTATTTTTTGATAAGCGTGGAAACGACGTTTTTATTCGTCTCTACCGGGGAGCCGTAGGTGGCAAAGTCTACACGGTAGGGGACATCGGTCATGGCTGGAATAGCTTCGATTTAGTGATGGCCGGAGATATTAACCAGGATGGGAAAACTGACCTTTTAGGCAGGAAAACTAATGGAGATCTAATTTATTACGAAGCTCGCAAGGGTTCGTACTACTTTAAGCCAGGTGTAAAAGTTGGTCACGGATGGACCAGCATGCGCACTCTTACTTTCATGCCCCGCACAATTGGTAATAAAGCTGGGGTTCTAGCGGTGGGCTCAGATGGACGTATGCACATATATCCCTTTGCAAACCGCACTGGAAGATTTGCAAGCTCGGTCAAGCTGGGATACGGATGGAGTCGCTTTACCAGAGTAATGCGCATCGGCGATGCAGATCGTAATGGGAAATCAGATTTCTTGGCAACCGATTCTTCAGGCTACCTGTATCTCTATCGCGCCAATTCGGCTGGCAACGCTTTCTCTCCTACTCAAGTTGGCCATGCTTGGAATGGAATGTCACAAATTCTGCCCATCGATATGTCATTGGGCGGAGGAATAATGGCAGTCGATGGCAAGGGAATACTTCACTACTACACGGTATATCGACCCAGCTCCTCCTCCCACTCTGGATGGCGGCCTCCTTCTCGGTATCTGCAACCAGTGAGCAGAGTCCGCGCACCAGGAACAACTGTTCTCCCACGCCGCGGATGGAATGGCACCAAGGTCAGAGAAGTTCGTGCCCGCCTAGGTGTAGGGGTTCCTCTCAATGCTGGAATGACTTTTGACGGACGAACTGAGAGTGCAGTCAAGCGCTTTCAGAGTCGAGCCAGGGTGAGAGCTACGGGTGTTGTTGACTGGAGAACTTGGTCAAAACTAACTAGACGCTCTTGGACCATGGATAATTTCCAGATGCGGCCGGTTTCTTTAAGCGCGAGCCGCAGTCAGAGAGTTAATGCAATGATTTCCTTCGCTCGCCGTCAAATTGGTACTCCCTATACTTGGGGTGGTGCCGGAGGTTACGGTGATGGTTACGATTGTTCGGGGCTGGCTCTGCAAGCTCTGTATGTTGCTGGTATTGACCCGCAACCTATCAACGTTATTGCTCATGCGGCTCCGACCTACCGCAGTTCTAAGCAGCTCTATGCTCATCCAAAGTTGCAAAAAGTAGGGTTTGGTTCCCGTCAGCCGGGAGACTTGGTGTTTTGGCAAGGGAGTGGCGGGATTTACCACGTAGCTATTTACGTGGGATCAAATCAGATCATCGAGTCTAACTATGGACACGCCCGGCAACGGGGACTGTACAACTGGGGTAGCATCGCTCCCTACGTTGTACGTCCTTTGGCAAGCTAGCTGAAAACTCTCTAACCTGCTATTTAGTATTCGTGGAGGCTGTTATTGCCAGCTAAGAAAGGTAGAAAGCGTCGTGTGGCTGCTGGGATAGTGGTGATCTTGGCTTTGGCTGTCTTGGCAGTGACTTGGTATTTTTGGCTGAGTTCTGACGGGGAGTCCTTGCCTGACCCTACCGGTCCGCGGGTGAAGGCATCCGTCGGCCCTAACGCGAACTTGCCGGAGATACGAGCCGGCTCGCAGGGGTGCGCTGCAATGGATAAAGTTTTGAGTAATCTATTGCAGCAAACACCGGAGGGTACAGCGTTCACAGGACGCGCAGCACAGATCCAGGCTCAGCAAAAAGATCCTGGCTCTAGAACTGAAAACGCGGGGTCTGAGTGGGCGAAGTTTCTGCAGATCCTTCCGAAACACTATGTAGAGTTCCAAAAAGCAGCAGGGAATGATGACGCTGCCAATAACGCGTTAAAGAATATGCGCGAGATTGTCGATTTGGAACCGCAGCTGATTTCGGGGAAGATTCCCGAATATACCGATGGACCGGCGGCGCAACGGCAGCTTGAGGAAGGTAAAACTCCCGAACAGAACCCAGAATACGTTAAGAAATCAGAGCAACTAGATAAACTGCTAGATCAGGTTAGCTGGTGCATGCCCACGTGGCCGGTTCTTTTTGGATAGTTAATTGCATTTTGACTCGTGTTCACCAGTAAACTAGTTGTTATTGAAACTAGTGAAAGGCATGGCCATGACCCGCATAGTTGATACTGCAGACGTTTCCCCCGAAGCGAAGATTGGGGAGGGCTCCAGCGTTTGGCATTTGGCACAGGTACGTGAACACGCTCAGCTAGGTAAGAACTGCATCATAGGGCGCGGCGCCTATATCGGCGAGGGCGTGCATATGGGCGATAACTGCAAAGTGCAAAACTACGCCCTGGTTTATGAACCGGCATCGATAGAGGACGGAGTGTTTATTGGGCCGGCAGTGGTGCTAACCAATGATCATTACCCCCGGGCGATTAACGAGGACGGCTCGATTAAGTCTGCCTCCGACTGGGAACAGGTGGGAGTCACTATTAAGCAGGGAGCGGCGATTGGTGCTCGCTCAGTTTGCGTAGCACCGGTAACCATCGGCGCCTGGGCATTGGTAGCTGCCGGATCAGTTGTAACCAAAGACGTACCCGAATACGCTCTGGTAGCCGGAGTTCCAGCCCGCCGGATCGGTTGGGTAGGGCCAGCGGGAGTAAAACTGCAGCCAGTTGCGGGCGAAGGGGGAGTATATGAGTGCCCCCAATCCGGCACGCGTTTCCGTCAAGTATCTGAAAACAAGTTAGAGGAAATCTAAACGAGGTATTTGCGGTGGGTAAGCGGCGTGGTTTCGTTAGAATAGTTTCTCGGATTTATTTTCCGGAGGCTGCAGCGGCCTCGTTTCGTTTGGCGGGAGTGGCCAAAGCCTTACGGAAAAAAGATGTAGAAGTTGAGGTAGTGACCACAACGGCTCCAGCGGGAGTGCAAGTCAACGATCAAGACCAGGTGCGGCGTTTTCCGGTATTGCGCGATAAAGAAGGATACGTACGCGGGTATTTACAGTACCTTAGCTTCGATATTCCTGCATTTTTCCGGGTTTTATTTTCCCCTCGCGCTGCCGTGACCTTAGTGGAGCCCCCTCCTACTACCGGATTTTTCATGCGGATAGCCAATAAACTCTTGGGTGTTCCCTATATTTACTACCTGCCAGATCTGTGGGGGGCTGCCAGCGCATCTTTTGCTCCTAAGACAGTAGTTAAAGCAGTAAAAGCTTTAGAGGCATTTGCGGTGCGGGGAGCAGTGGCTGTCATCGCAGTTAATGAAGAGATCGCTGAGACTGCGCGGGCAATGGGTGCAAAATCAGTGCATCTGATTCCTAATGGAATAGATACCGATACCTTTACCAACGAAGTTGAGCCACTATCCCGGGGTGAGAGAGGAGATGTTGGTTTGGCAGACGCGCCCTATTTTATTTACACCGGCACCGCCTCCGAATGGCAAGGTGCCAGTATTTTTATCTCTGCACTGGCTCAAGTAATAGGCAAAATTCCACACCACCTGGTGTTTCTTGGAAAAGGCAGTGACTGGGATTTACTCAAAGAACAGGCAGCGAAACCGGAACTAAAAGGGCGGGTGCACGTCCTGGAAACGCTTCCTCCAGCTGAAACTGCGCGCTGGATAGCGGGCGCGGACGCTGGGTTGGTTTCCATCAAAGCCGGAGCTGGATACGACCATGCTTACCCCACGAAAGTGCTCGCTACTTTAGCGTGTGGAACTGCGGTTATCTATGCGGGACCGGGGCCGGCAGGTGCAGATATAGTTGATCACCGTTTAGGGGTTTGTGCCGATTATTCTGCAAGTAGTGTTGCTGCGGCATTTACCAAGATCATCAATGATAAAGCGACTCTTGCGGATAGCAATGCCAGGCGGCAATGGGTAGTGGCCTATCGTTCCTTGGCGGCCTCTTCGGCAGCGGTGGCCAAGGTTCTCATGTCTAAAGCTTGAAAAATAACAGGTGGCGGCGGGAAAATAGTATCCATTCGTTAGAAAAAGCTAGGAGAACTAGTCGGTGTTAAAGGTCTATCTGCTGCAAGTAACTTGTTCTTTACTGCTACTTTTTATCCCCGGTCTAGCTGTATCCAGGGCTTTGCGTATAAAAGGGGTTATTGCTTGGGCCTTCGCTCCGCTAATCAGCCTATCTATCAGCGCGTCGGGAGCGGTAGTAGCTAACCTATTGGGAATTAGCTGGGGAATAGGCAGCTTCCTACTAATGACCGCTATATGTCTGGTGGTAGCTTATCTTCTGGCTGTGAAATGCCAACCGGTCCATGTGGATCCTCCGCCACGGTGGCTTTTATCCACCGGTATTGTAGCTTGCCTGTTACAAATAATTCCTTTCTATTTCGGAGCGGGAATTCGCGATCCGATCCAGCAAATCGATTCTACGTTCCACATGAATCTGGTTTGGAATATTCTTGATTCTGGAAACGGATCTACATTCGGTGGGGCCACCAGGATGTATGGTCTAGAGACAACAAAGACCATTTACCCAAGTGGCTGGCATGATTTTGTATCTTTATTTGCCACCAAAAATACCGTTGTTACCGCAGTAAACAGCATGCACGTAGTGGTGTGTGTGTTGTGGGTAGTGGGTTTAACCCTGCTTGCACATGCAGTGTTCCCAAATCGGCCAGAGATTGTACTTGCAACCCAAGTCTGCAGTACCTTGATTGTCGAGTTCCCTACTTATTTGCAGAGTGCCTACCCAGTATTCCCCAATAGCTTAGCGATCGCCTGCTTGCCGACCCTGTTTGCTGGCTGTTTGTTATTGGTTCGCTCAGGTCGGCAGAGAACCCTATATGCTCGAACTATCTACGGGACTTTAATAACTCTGATTGTATTGTCATTGTGTTTGGTGCACCCTTCTTATATTTTCAATGTTTGCGTACTAGGAATCGGGCCTATTGTTTTCTTATCCTGGCAGAAACTGCAAACGGTTTCGAAGGAAGAAAGAAAAAAGCTTCTCTGGATAACGGCTTTGTTCTCAGTATTTAGCGTGATAATTATTATCGTTGCCTTGTTGAGTAGCAGTTTCATCAGCAACACGCTTTATCAGATGGCAACAAAATATACTACGACCTCAAATATCAGCCTGTCGGCATTTATCAAGATACTCGGGCTTGCTTCTTCTGATCCTATTGGGGCATCATCGGTTTTAAAACTCATCCGGTATCCACTATCACTAATATGTTTAGTTTTAACTGTAGCTGGCTTTGCGGTGTGTCGTCGCTTCGGTAAACCAGGTATCGCCATTTTTTGGATGTGGGTACCTGCGGCGTTGGTTGCGCTCAGCACGATGTGGAGGGTATTCCCGTTAAGTGTGATCGGTGGAATCTGGTATATGAGTCCGCATCGAATCCTAGGGGTTCTAGCGATTCCACAAACTCTTTTAATGGCGCTGGCTTTAGTTAGGATTGTTTCTAGGATAAGACCTGGGAATCAAATGTCTACCGTACACCGCGCACGGGGGCTGAATCGTACCGCTGTGTTAGCGGTAACGATTATTTTTGCTATCACTGTTCCGCTGGGAGTAGTCGCGAAAGCTCCCTATTTCCGGATGGTGTATGACCCTGCTTCCAGATTTACTACCATTGTTGCCAGCTCCGGGGAGTTAGATATGCTCTATCGCCTCAGGCAGGAAAAGTTAGTTGAAGGGTTGATTCTGGGAGATCCCATGAACGGATCTGCTTTAGCTCAAGCTGTCAGTGGTAGGGAAGTGGTTTTACCCCAGCTGTATTACCGACCCTCAAATAAAGACGAGAACTATCTCAAAGATAACTTTTCCGATCTTGGCTATGACCGGAAAGTTTGTGACGTTATAAAGAAGCTCCATATTGCTTACTTCTATTACGATCCGGATTTATCGAATATGGCGAAAAACTCAGCAAAGCAGGCTCCCGGGTTCTATAAAGATATCAATTGGTCTGGTTTGCGCAAGATTGATTCGGGGGGCACTGCTACTCTCTACGAGATCACTGCCTGTAAATAGGAACAGAGGTTTTACCTATTCTTGAAACAGCAAAAGAAACGCTACAAGAGTGCCTGGTATATAGATAATAATTTCCGGCAGGAGGAGGCAAGGCTTCTTTCGTTAACCACAAACTCCCTAGCCTTTTTGCCCATCTCTAGTTGGCTGTCGGGATCTAAAGAAAAAAACTTCTGCATTTGCTGTGCTAAAGAGTCCGGGTTTTCGCGTTCGGCAGTAAAACCGCTTACACCCTCACTTAACATTTCTGCCGCACCCCCAGACCGGTTAACAACTACTGGAGTTCCGCAAGCTTGCGCCTCTAAGGTAACTAGTCCTGCTGCCTCTTTCCTTCCTCGGTATTCCTGGGTTGCCAATACAAACAGATCGCTTCTTTGCATCTGTTCCTTGACTTGTTCGCGAGTCATCGCACCCAGATAGCGGATATGTCGGTATTGTTGCTGTGCCTTTAATACCTCTGGTTTTAACGGTCCGTCCCCGACCAGCAGCAGTTTATGAGGAATGGTCTTTTTTAAAATGTTAGAGGCTTTTATCAAGGTGGGAATCCCCTTTGCAACGCTCAGTGCCCCCACCTGTAAAATCGTGGGGATTTCATTTTTTGAGGGCGTTGGCGGAGGCCTGAAGAAATCAGTGTCGATACCTTGGTAGTGGACTTCGATTTTACCGGCAGATAATCCGCTTTCTATTGCCTTATCAGCCAGATAACGGCTCACCGGCAAGATTTTATTTGCTTCCTTATTTACTGCCACGTAGTTCTCTTGATGCCAGCGTCCCATCAGAGTACGGGATCTGTAAAGCTGATTAAAAACATCTCCACCGTGCAAAGTTACCAGCAGAGGCGCACCAGTTTTCTTCGCCGCTTTGATAGCCGGAATCGCCCAGGTGGCGAAATGCTGGTGGATAATCTCAGGGTGAAAGGCAGCTATTTGCCTACTCATTCGTCCTAAGAACAATGGTTCTATATATTCTCGCTTGCGAAAAGAAAGTACGCCTTCGCCAGGAACAGCAGAGATGAAGGGGGTTTTTATTGAATGATCATTTTTTTCCAGAACCAGACCAAAGAGCGCGGAAGTATTGGTTTCCAGTTTTTCCGCATGCTGGATTGCGAAATAGGTGGGAGGAACTCTTACTATTCCAATGGTGTAGGCAACCCGCATTTAATTTTCCCCCTTGTCCCAGCCCGTAGTCGCTATTGGTTTTCTTACTTACGAGCCCGATGAAAAATATCTAAATCTTGATGCCAGGTGTCATTTAGGAACTTTCTTGTCCAAATCCCCAAGATTGGTCCTTCGAATAACAGACGAGCAGCGAGTTCTATCCGATTCATCTTCGGCAAATACTTTGTAAACCCCAAGGGGTGCTGCATAGTGAGGTGAACTGACCGGATATGCGACACCAATACGTCAAAGTGGCTCAGGCGAGCCAGTTTGATTGCCAGGGGACGGATAAAACCAGGCATAGGGAGGCGGCTAACACCATAAAGTGGATCAGATTTGCCGGCTTTAGTGTCATAGAGAGAATTTATCCAGCGTCCATAGAATTCCCGATCTGCGGTAAGTTCCACCGCACCTGAGAACCAGCAGCGAGCGAATTCCCGATCTAGCATCGGAAGCGCCCAGCGCAAACCGAGGTATTCATAAATCTTCATGGAATTATTTATGTATTTAGTCTGTCGTTCATGCAGATTAAATGCCTCGACCAGGCGCTGAGTGGAACGCGCAGAACCATCAAAATGCAGATGATCAGCTAAATGTTGTAGATCTGAACGCATCTGGTCTCGGATGGATTGCGGGGGACGAAAGTATCTGAGCCCCATATGATGTCCGATGACTGCGCGGGCAATATCTTTAAGGCTGACCGGGGTTTGCTCTAGCAGCTCCAGGTTGTGCATATTCCCCACCACAGTGTGACCGGGAAGTACTACATCACCAGGTGATGCCTGCCCTTTATCTAGCAAAGTTTGCAAGGCAATAAAGTCCTGGATATGAGGCAACGCGTTTCCGGAAGAAGCATAACGTAACAGTTCCGCAGTTTCTTTACGCTGCCAGTAGCGATACACCCTCTGGGAGGAGAGTTCCACGAATTCGAAAGGAATCCCCAGTCGGGAAGCAACTTCCCGGGAGATCTTAGCTTCGGGCTGATTCGCAGATTCCCCATAGGTGAAAGCTAAAACATTATTTACTTGGTGATTAGCTAACCAGGTAGCTAATAGGCGGGAGTCTAAACCGCCTGAGAGCGGTAACAGAATTCGGCTAGATCCAATACTTCCCAGCATTCTGTCCATGACCAAATCTAGGTTTTTTTCTAGTTCTTTCTGGAAAAATAACTCATCGGTTATTGCTGGCTTGACCGCGAAACTATTGTCATCGTAAAAAGTTCTCGATAACTCTTTACCGGTAGAATCAAGATGCAGGATTGTCCCTGGCGATAAGCAGGAAATGCCTTCGAAAAAGGTTTCTTCTCCCGGACAAAAGCCCGTAAAGCGCATATAACCCAGTGCTTTACGATTAGGACGCGCCCCGGTTTTCTTTGCTAAAACGAAGCAGGAATCGGAGATCATCACTCCGTCCTTTGTCTTTGCCCAATATAGCGGGAAAGATCGGAGGGGGTCGGTTGCCAAGATAGCCCCGTGGTCACCTATCTGCAGGGCAGCCCAGTTTTGGCGCATCTTCATGCAGCTGTCAGGTTCAATGCCATCCCTAAGGGGGGAAGTGTCCACAGCTAGCAGGGTTTTTACCTGTACAGTTTCGGTAGTTCCGGAACCTAAGTGCGACCAGTTAGTGCTCATGCCAACAGTTGTAACTGTGCCCACTGCAATCCTTTTGTTACTTAGACGCCTGTTCTGCTCCATCCTAGCACCTAGGGGTTTCTGTAAGGTGGTGTGGCAGAATACTACTATTGGTTTGTCTACCCGTTCGGAGAGTTTCTTTTGACAAAACGAATGATTTTTCATGCGCCCTATGTAATTCCGGAGACCGCAAATTCGGCTTCGCGTTTACGTCCTCGGATCATGCGTGAGACTTTTGCTCGTTTAGGGTATGAAGTCTTTGATTTAAGCGGAGATGTCTCCCGCCGCCGGATTCTAAAGAAGCAGCTACGGCGCGCACTGAAACGGGGAGTGGAGTATGATTTTCTTTATTTTGAGAACTCCACGCAGCCTAATCTGTTCGCCGATTCCCTGAAAAAAGGTATTGCACCGTTCCTTGACCACTCTATTCACCGTATGTGTAAATCATATGGGATCCCGGTTGGGGTATTTTATCGCGATATGTATTGGCGATTCCGCAAAGATATGAATACTTCGATCACTCTCTGGAACCGGGTAACTGACCTAGTTCAACGGCTGGATTGGTTTATTTATCGCCGCAATAGGGTGCAGATATTTTTGCCTTCAAAAGCGATGGGAGCATACCTAGATTTAAAGGGTTTCAAACCGGTGCAAGAGTTGCCCCCGGGTGCGGAGATAATAGATTCTCCGGTAGTGGATAAATGCAATATTTTTTATGTCGGGGGAATAGGAGCCCACTACCGCTTACATAAAGTTTGTGAGGCAGTGCGCGGCTCTGGCGCCCATATGCGTCTGTGTGTACGGCAGAAAGACTGGGAACAAGCAAAAGCCGAATACAAGATTCAGGACGCTGAAAATATAGAAATAGTCCACGCTGAAAGAGATCAGCTGGATAGCCAATACGAATGGGCAGGTATCGGGCTGCTTGCTTTGGAACCGGAAAAGTATAGAACTTTCGCTGCCCCGTTCAAGCTTTTCGAATATATAGGAAGAGGGAAACCAGTTTTGGCAAGTGCTGGTACCTACGTGGCGCAGTTAGTAGCAAGAACTGGTGCCGGTTGGGTCGTTCCCTACGACAGTGAGGCGATTGCTGATCTGCTGAATCATCTAGCAGAAAACCCTTCCGAAATAGTTGAAAAAGCCGCTGCAACCAGGCAAGCGGCTAAGGCTCAGACCTGGCAGTCGCGCGCGCAGACCGTAGCAGACACCCTCACCCGCCTGCAATAGCGGTATTAGTATAGCTACGCCTTCGTGACTTGTTGATAGCAGTTGCTATGAAACTTGGCAAAAGCATGAGGTGAACAGGTATCGCGCGCCTGCTCCCTGATTGCCGCCCGCAGCTTTAAACTGGGCTTCCCTAGATCTAAATGATGTTGCATAGCATTTTTGAGGCTAGCGATATCCCCAATGGGGACAAGGGAACCATTTTCCTTGGTGATATAAAACTTTCCTCCTGGCGTTGCAGTCGAGATGCAGGGGGTGCCGCAGGCTCCCGCTTCCGCCATGACGACGCCCCCGGACTCTCTCTCCGAAGCCAAAATAAAACAGTCGAGCTCGGACATAAACTTTGGCATCAGCTCACGTGGCTGCTGCCCCAGCAAGAGTACTTGCTCAGATACACCTAAACTTTCAGTTAAAGCTGTTAGCTCCTCAACTTCTGTCGAGGTTCCCCCTGCCATTCTCAGCTCACACGCTTTGGTAGTTTCAAGTTGAGAAAAAGCCTTGATAATGTTGGCAGGACACTTATTACTATCCAGAGAAGATGCGTGACCAAAAGTGAATTTTGTGGAAGTTCCCCTGTAAAGGTCTTGGTGGAAAAAGTTACTTGCAGCTGGTAAACGGCAGGGGATAAATGGTTTCGAATGGTAAAAGGTAGCGAGTGCGCTTGCCATATCACCAGAAACTGTAAAGCGAAATGCAGCTTTGGTTACCGCTTCTCTAATGGCTTTATAGCGAAAACCTTGGGGATTGATCGTAAGAGTCGAGGGTCGATGCTCAGTTATCCCGAAGCGTACCTTCCAAACACGAGCTAGTTGTCTTGCTATTAGAATCGCCGGGAAAACTGAGTGGGCATGGACCACATCTGGTTTCCAGTTTTGCCCATTAAAAAATGTTGCGATTTTGTTAGCGGCCAGCCGCGCGATGGCGGTGTCTCCGGGAACAATGGATCTGGGTATTACGGGAACTGCCAGTGAGCAGCCATCGGGAATCGAAAGTGGTTTTAGGGATTCCAGCTGCTTTATTTCGTGTGTAGTGGCACTTGTCGTAACCGCGACTCTCACGTCCATACCGCAGGCGCGAAGCATCTCAACCTGCTCGGCGAAGAAACTTCCATTCGCCGGATTATCTGCGGTTGGATACCAGGAGGGAACCCATAATACGCGCATTTAACTCTCACGCTTTCCAGCTCAGGAGGGTATCCACCACTGCCTCGGCTGCTTTACCATCACCATAAGGGGTCTTATCGGTGGCTTTCGCATGAGGACGTTGGGCAGCTTTTACTAGGGAGTCTCCTGGTTCTACCAGCTGGTTCCACCCCAGTTCTACGGTCTCTACCCATTCAGTTTCCGGACGCACAGTGGTACACATGGTTCCCAGCAAGAACGCTTCTTTTTGAAGCCCCCCCGAATCTGTTACTACTCCCGCCGAATGCAGGGCGGAGGCTACCAGTTCCGGATAGGCGAGAGGGCGATGTGCAAGTAGATTCTTGCGTCCCAGTTCAATACCGTGTTCTTTACACTTCGCCACCAGTCGCGGGTGTGCCAGAATAACTGTCGGTAAATCTAGGTCAGCCAAGGAATCAAGAATCCGTTCGAGGCGCTCTTTATCGTCAGTGTTATCAGGGCGGTGAATCGTGGCCAGCCTATATGCACCCTCAGAAAAACCAAACTCTTCCATAATCGGGGAGGGTTTATCCTTGACCTGTTCCTTAACCTGCAAAACCACATCGGTCATTACGTCTCCGACGACTACGGTGCGCTCCGCTAGACCTTCGTTACGTAAATGCTCGGCTGCGACAGTAGTGGGAGCCAGTAACAGGTCAGCGGCGTGGTCGGTCAAAACCCGGTTGTGTTCTTCAGGCATTCGGCGATTAAAAGAGCGCAGCCCGGCCTCCAAATGGGCGAGCGGTAGGTGTAGCTTAACTGCTGCCACTGCGGCGGCCAAGGTCGAGTTAGTGTCTCCGTAAACTAACACCCAATCCGGTTGATATTTCTGCAAGACTGGTTCGATTGCGATCAACATTTTTCCGGTTTGCTCTCCGTGGTTTCCGCTGCCTATCCCCAAATGCTCATCAGGGGAGGGGATGCCCAGGTCACGGAAGAACACGTCCGATAGCATCGGGTCATAATGCTGCCCGGTGTGGACGATGATGTGTTCCACCCCCTGTTTCTGCATCGCTTTTGCGATGGGGGCAAGTTTAACGAACTGGGGGCGAGCACCTACTACAGACAGAATCTTCATATAGTCATTCTATGATTAAGTGTCCCACGAACGAACCCAGTCTAGGTAGCGGGTTTTGTTTTCAGTAATCTGCGGTCAAAGTTCTTAGCTACATTAAACGCCATCGCCAGCATAAAGAGCAGCATCGCCGCCATGGTCAAACTCATAATGACTACGGTTTTAAGCATCGCAAGGGGGGAGAAGAACAGGATTGCCAGGGGAACCGCGCAATAAAAAATCGCGAAAATCAGCATCCGTTCTTGGGTTTCGGTGACTATGAAGATGTTGGAAATGGGGGAGGTAAGCACGGTTACTAGAATCCAAGGGGTGAGGGCGCGCGCGTAGTAGCCCGCCTGATCCCACTGTGGGCCGAAAAGGAAAACAAAAAGCCACGGTGCCAGTAGGAACACTAGGGCAAAAATCGGGATAGCAAAGAGAGTTAGTTTCTTGGTTACGTTCTTAACCAACGGGAGCATTTCCCCCGGTTTTACTACCGCCATTCTCTGATAAAACACCTGGGTCACCGAGGCGGTAATGAACCCCATGGGAACCTGTAAGATTCCCTGCGCCTTACTGAATTGCCCCAAAACCCCGGCACCGGAAAGACCAACTATTAGATTCATGCCGTTATTACGCAGGGCATCAACCATAACATTGGGACCGTTCAGTAGTGGCATTTTTCGGTAGCGAACCGCTAGTTCTCGTAGAGAAGGAAGATCTTCGGTTTTGTCCAGGCGCAAGTCTTTTCGAGTTTTCCAAAGCAAGATAAATAGCGCCAGAGCCTGACCAGTTATCGTTCCTAGGAACAAACCGACTACCGAGGGGAAGAGGAAAAAGAACCCCAGCTGCAATACAGCCACCCCAGTGGTTTGGATAACCCGGTTTTGGGCGATGAATTTGTATTCCGTTTTCCGGGTCAGCCAGTACTGCACGTTGGATAGTTCTGCGACCTCGTAGACCGAGATTCCAGCAAAAAATAGACAAATTGTTAGCGGGCGAGACTGGTAGGTTTGTCCGATCCAGCCGGCGCCTGCGATACATAGTAGGGAAGTTATCGCTGAAGTTACCAGAATGCATCTGCGCGCTAGACGGCGAACTTGTTTCGCCACTGAATCTGATTTCGGTAAGACTATTGCCAGGTCATAGCGCAGGGAAGCAATTGTAGCGGCAAAGGCAGAGATCGAAGAGAAGATAGCGAAATGACCAAAATCGCTCGGGGTATACAGGCGCGCCAGAGGAATTGCCAGCGCGATCCCTACTGCCTGCGCTATAGCAGTTCCAGTTACTAGGGTGAGGACGTTATTTAGGAATGCGCTGCGACGCAGGGTGGCAAGGGGCTTTTCCCACATGCTTTGTAATCGCACTGTTCCCTCTCTGTCTCGGTGGTTCGCTGGTAAAGAATACCCTGGATGAATAAAATTTAGACTCTCAAAAACCGAATCTTATAAACGGTTGGTCGTTAATAGCCTACCGATAATTCCTTTCGCGACCTCCGCGTCTTTATCGAAGCTTAACTCCCTTGCGGCCGCATCTACGTTTTGTTTGTAGGTGGCAATGCTCTTAGTGGTCAAAGTGTTTAGAGATTCTACAATCTGTTCCACTGTGAAGCCTGCAGAAACTATTCCTAGATTATACTGTTTTACTACATCTACCATTTCGACTGTGGGGCCTACCGCTACCGCTAATCTGGCCTGAACAAAGTCAAATAGTTTGTTGGGCAGGGTGAGGCGAGCGTTGGTGTTAAAGGGCGGGATCCAAAAAACTCCAACGTCGTATTGATTTAAAGTTTTTGGCAGTTCTGCCGGTTTTACCGGATCATGAAAGACGATACGCGGTGATCCTTCAGCAAGGGACTTTAGTTCGCGCAGGTACTTGCCGCCATCGTTGGCCGGAACTAAATACAAGTCGAGGGTGAAGCGCTCTCCCGCCGCGACAACTGCCTTGATCGTGGTTTCTAAAGCCCGACCGGGAACCGCCCCTCCGGAATGAACTAAGCGAATCTGTTCGCTTCCGGTCTCTGTTGGTAACAAGTTCTGGAAGGGACAAGAGTTTCGCATTACCTGGGGCTGAACGCCAAAATTTTCCTGATATAAATGGGCGATTCTACCTGCTACGGTAGTTTGAGAGCTGGTGCGAGGAAGATATTTCTTGCAGATATAGCGAATATAGGGTGCTACTAAAATCCTCCAAGAGGTGATATGGGTTCGTTCTTCCGGCGCCCATTCATGTAGATCCGCCCATACCGGGGTGGAATCGCCGGCAGCGTAAAACGCCACCGGTAATGCTCGGGCGTCATTAGAGATCACCAAGTCGAACTGCCGACCTTGCAGCAGCTCGCGGGCCCGCCTCAAAGCAGGTGCAGCGAACTCGCTAGCACCATGTAAATGCAAAGCCAGTTTGAGCACCCCTGGAACAGTTTGCGGCAGCGACGGCAGATTACTGGGGATCTGTAGGTGCTCATCGCTGCCCGCAGGCTGACTACCGTAGCCCAAAGTAGTTACGTGACCAAAGTCTTTCACTACGCTCAGCTGCCGTAGAAGGCGGGCATCACGGCGTATATCCGAAAACGAAATAACCAGTATGTTGGGATTCGAACGCATATAGGCATCATACCTGCGCTAACGACTCGAATGGTAGCTGGAAAGGACGAAATCCGGAATGATAAACGATGAAAACAGTAAGTATCTGGAGATTACTATGATGCGGTATTCAGCAATACTTGAATACTCCGTTTCAGTCCATTGAAATTTTATCGTGATTCCCCGTTCAAGTTGCAGAGTTTCTAAAACTTCATGATAAAAACAATCGTCGTCTTCAACCGTATTAATTGGTTGAGAAATGAAACCCGGTGGGGTAGGAAGAATATTCCTACCCCACCGGCATTACAGAACGCTAGGTGTTACTTAGCAGATTCTAGAATTTCTTCTACCACTTTCAGGGCTTGCAGTGCCTCGGACATAGACACGTGCTCGTTGCCTTTGCCTAAAATAGCGTCCCGGAAATGCTCGTGCTCTACCCGTAGCGGCTCCCGCTTGGTTAGCTCGTAGCGGGTCATTTCACCTTCGGAAACTCCCCGGAAGTTAGCAACCTGGGTCCATTCCACCGGGATGGATCCGTTCCGGTAGAAGGTGAGGTCACCCATCATAGTGTCGGCTACCAGGGCGCCCTTTTCGCCAATCACAATGGTTTTGCGATCTTTGAAGGGGCATAGCCAGTTCACCAGGTTGTTTACCAGTACTCCGTTTTCCAGTTTGCCAACCACATTGACCATGTCCTCGTTTTCGCGGCCTGACCGGTAAGCGGTCACTGCCGATACAGACGCATAGTTTGAGCCGGCCACCCAAGCAGTCAAATCCACATCGTGGGTGGCTAAATCTTTGACTACCCCCACATCCGAGATTCGGGCCGGGAATGGAGACTGGCGGCGGGTAGAAATCTGATAAACCTCCCCCAGCTGCCCCGCAGAAATGCGTTTCTTCATTTCCAGGAGGGCGGGGTTGCAGCGCTCCACATACCCAACGGCGCCGACTAAAGAGGCCTCCTCGAACGCTTTCACGATCCGTTCTCCGGATTCTGCGTCGGTCGAAAGCGGTTTTTCTACCAGGGTATGTACCCCGGCCTCGGCTAGTTTCAACGCGGTTTCCTCGTGGAAAACAGTCGGGACCGCTACTACACAAGCGTCCAGCCCTTGCGCAATCAAGGCGTCAATATCGGGGAGGACTTCCATACCCTTGGAAACCCCGAATTTGTCTCCAGCCGGATCCGCCATCGCTACCAGGTCAACGCCGGGCAGTTCGCGGATATTACGTACGTGGTGCCGGCCCATCGAGCCGATACCGATAATCCCGTAACGCAGGTTCGCCATGCTTTATGCACCCGCCTTGGCCAGTTTGTTTACCGCTTCCACGATTCGCTCCAAATCGCTTTGCGAGAGGGAGGGGTGCACCGGTAGGGATAGGCATTCTTTCGCGGCCTTTTCGGTGTGCGGCAGTTCCAAACCCTTGGCGTAGGGAGCGAGAGACGGCAAGCGGTGGTTAGGAATCGGGTAGTACACGCCGGAACCAACCTGGTATTCATCCTTGAGGGCGGCCGCAAAACCGTCGCGATCTTCGCTTACCCGGATAGTGTACTGGTGATATACGTGCTCAGCTTCTGGGGCTACTGGCGGAACCGTAACTCCCTGCAGATTTTCGTTTAGGAACTTGGCGTTCGCGCGGCGCTTTTCCATCCAACCTGCAACCTGGGACAGCTGCGCCAGGCCGATGGCGGCGTTAATGTCAGTCATCCGGTTGTTAAGCCCCACTAGCTCGTTAGCGTAGCGCTTTTCCATGCCCTGGTTACGAATCATCCGGGCTTCACGTGCTAGTTCGCCGTCCCCGGTGGTGATCGCCCCGCCCTCGCCGGCGGTCATATTCTTGGTGGGGTAGAAGCTGAAAGCTCCGAAAGCCCCGAAGGTGCCAACCTGCTGTCCGTTCCAGGTAGCGCCATGTGCCTGACAGGCGTCCTCGAACACTAGCAGGTCGTGACGCTTAGCAATATCCATAATGGCGGTCATATTCGCCGGGTGTCCATAGAGGTGAACCGGCAAAATAGCGCGGGTCTTCGGGGTAATGGCGGCTTCAATCGATTCGGGATCCAGACAGAAGTAGTCATCCTCAATATCGGCGAACACAGGGGTAGCGCCGATAATCGCTACCGAGTTACCGGTGGCAGCGAAAGTAAAGGAGGGGACGATTACTTCGTCACCCGGTTTAATCCCGGCAGCCAGCTGTCCCACATGCAAGGCGGAAGTACCAGAGTTAACCATTACTGACTGTTGGCCATCGCCACTAGCCATTTGAGCAGTGAACTTTTCTTCGAACTCTGCTACCCGCGGGCCTTGCGCCACCATGCCGGATTTTAGAACCGCATCTACCGCGGCGCGTTCTTTATCGCCAATAATGGGTTTTGCGGCGGGAATAAACTCTGCAGTCATTAGTTAAGTAACCTCCTGGGTCTGGTGCGGGATAGCCCTTCAAGTCTGATGATCTTCAGTCAGCTTCCCTGTTTCATCACCATTATAAGTGCGAGAGTACCCGGCGCCTATAAGAAAAGTGCTGATTGCTTGTTATTCTAAGAAAAGAAAGCAATCGGCACGGAAAAGGTAATAGCAGACTATGACAGCTAGAGATGACACCTGGGTCATCATTCCCGTATATAACGAAGACCAGGTGATCGGGCAAGTAGTTAAAGATCTGCTCCCCTCCTTTCCCCATGTGGTCTGCATAGATGATGGTTCCCGGGATAAATCAGCTGCGGTCGCGGCGGCTGCCGGTGCTACCGTTATCCGCCACCCCGTGAATCTGGGGCAAGGCGCGGGACTACAAACCGGGATCGAATACGTGCGGGGATTCACCCCGGCGAAATATCTGCTGACATTTGACGCTGATGGGCAACACCGAGTAGAGGACGGCCTGGCGATGGTGGAGCAAGCCGAAAAGGAAAACTTGGCGATAGTTTTCGGGTCGCGATTTTTATCTTCCCAAACCCAGGTCGGTTGGATGAAACGGCTGGTGCTTAAAACTGCGGCGCGGGTGACCGCCAATCGCACCGGCATGAAACTTACTGATGCGCATAACGGGTTGCGGGTGCTCCGCCGGGATGCCTTCGAGCAGGTGAACCTGCTGCAAAATCGGATGGCGCATGCTTCTGAAATCGTGGCGCAACTGGCGAAAACCGGACTGCCCTGGGCAGAGCACAGTGTGTATATCCGTTACACCGATTACTCCAAAGCCAAAGGGCAATCCCTGCTTAATTCCATAAATATCCTCACCGAGTTGTTGATCAAATAGGGGCGAATGATGCTAATAAAAATTCTGCTGATTGTTGTGGTGTTGCTTCTTTCCCTCTATATGTTCAAAGCCAACCTGGGGGCAAAACAGACCGCTTGGCGGCGCCTGGGGATATTACTTTTTGCGGTTGCCGCAGTAGTGGTGGTGATTTTTCCCGGGATTACCACTACGGTTGCACGCTTTGTAGGGGTTGGACGCGGAGCCGACCTGCTGCTCTATGGGCTGGTAATAGTGGTTCTTTACAATATGTTGATGCAGGCCAAGCAGCGTAATGCCGCGGAGCGGCGCCTGACAAAACTCGCTCGGGAAGTAGCAATCACCCATACCGTCCTCGGGGAGGATGAAAAGAAAGTTTTCCCCGACGGAAGAAGTCTTCCTGTAACCTCAAGCGAAGAATCTAATCGGGCTACCGAGAACAGCTAACGCCAATGAATAAAGCCAAATGGGTAAAGCTGGTATACCGTTCCGGCAGAAACCCATAAACTTATTGATTCCGCCCGTCCGCTTCAAAATAACTCCGCCCTCTTGCGTGCAGCCCCTGCAAACCGGCTAACCACCAACCGCCTCTAATCCACGCCTCGCTACCTGCGCAAGCTAACAAAGGTATCCTATTGTCAGTTCACCTGCTCAAACAATTGTTGTAACAATTTTTCCAACCCTCTTGACCGAAACGTTTTTGTCGGCTATCGTGGCAATACCGAACCGATTCGGTAAGGTTTTTGCTAAATGAGTAGATAGCGGGGTAACCGGTAGCACTATCGGGGATCCTGCAGCCAAATACGCCGGCGGAGCAGCTGGTAAGGCAGAGGAAAGGACACTGCGATGGCGCAGAGCAAAGCAATAAATACCAACGATCCCAAATATTCCAAATTGTCCATCGGGGTCTGCCCCGACCAGTGGGGCGTATGGTTCCCCGAGGACGAAAAGCAGATGGATCCCCGGCAAGCCTGGGAAGAAATGGCAGAAGCTGGCTTCGAAATCATCGAAACCGGGCCGTTCGGCTATTTCCCCACCGATCCCAAAGAACTACAAAAATGGTGCGATGAATTCGGAATGAAGGTAGTTGCCGGCACTGGCTGGGGGATTCTCCACAAGGCCGAAGCCTGGCCGGAAACTTTGAAAACCTTCCGCGCCATCGCCGAAACCCACGCGGCAGTAGGCGCCGAATATATCGTGCACCTGCCTCCGCTGTACCGCGACGACAAGACCTGGGAATGGACAGATGACCGCGTCCTATCCGATGATGCCTGGAAGCTCTATGTAGAACACGCCAACGCCCTGGGGCAAATGCTGCTGGATGAATACGGCCTGAAGATGGTGCTGCACCCCCACGGCGATTCCCATATCGAAACCCCCGAGGAAATCGCGCGTATCTTTGACGCCACTGACCCCAAGTACGTAAACCTCTGCCTGGATTCCGGCCACGTAGTTTACGGCGGCGGCGACCCAGTAGAACTAATTAAGAAATACCCGGAACGGATCACCTACGTACACATCAAGGCTTTCGATGAAGCCATCACCAAAGAGGCGCACGAAAAGGACTGGCCCTTCGGCGAGGCCGTGGCTAAGGGCGCATCGGTATGTCCGCCTGCGGGACTGCCGGAAATGCATGAGTTCGTGAACGCCCTCGCGGAACTAGATCGCGAAATCTACTGCATCTGCGAGCAGGACTGCTACCCGTGCGAGCCCTCATTCCCGAAGCAGAACGCCATTAACATGCGGGAATACCTGGCCAGCTGCGGACTGGGATTGAAGTAACTATCCACCACTTACCTGATGCCGCGGGAGCGGAGTGATTATTCCGCTCCCGCCGGCATCTCCATTCAGCGGCTGCGAAGTCGCGCCTGGTCGCACTGAGGCCACCAGGCAAATCACTCATAGGGGAGAAAAATGACATTAAATATTGGCTTGATCGGTGCGGGGGGCATGGGACGTGCTCACGTAGAACGGATCGAAAATGAGCTGACCGGCGGCAAGATTGTAGCGGTCGCCGATCTAAACCTAGATGCCGCGAAAGAAGTAGCGGAAAAAGTTGGCGGCAAAGCCTACGGTTCCGGCGAAGAGCTAATCGCCGATCCGAACGTAGATGCCGTCTTGATCGCCACCTTCGGCCGGGTACACAAGCCCGATGTAATCCGGGCGATTGAGGCCGGAAAATACGTGCTTTGTGAAAAGCCGCTGGCAACCACGGCGGAAGATTGCCGCGAAATTATGGAGGCCGAACAAAAGGCGGGGAAGAAACTAGTAACCGTCGGGTTTATGCGTCGCTTCGACCAGTCTTATGGCATCTTGAAAGCCAAGATGGACTCCAAAGATCTGGGCGAAACCACCATGGTGCACTGCCGTCACCGTAACCCCACCGTTCCGGAAAACTACCTGTCTTCCATGGCGATTGATGACACCGCCATTCACGAAATCGATACTTGCCGCTGGCTAACCGAGGAAGAAATCGTGAAGGTGCGGGTAGATATTCCCCGCTCCACCAGCTACAAGTTTGAGCACCTGACCGACCCGATCGTAGTGGTCATGTACACCGAATCCGGGATCCGCATCGATGACGAAGTAAACGTCAACATTGGCTACGGCTACGACATTCAGTGCGAAGCGGTAATGGAACAGGGTACCGCCTACCTGGGAGATCAGGAAAAAGTGTACGTGCGCTCTAGCCAAGAACGTACCAACGCTATCTGCCAATCCCATATCGACCGTTTCCATGACGCCTTCAACCGTGAGGTGCAGCAGTGGATTAACGCCGCCAGCGAGGATCGCCACACCGGCTCCAGCTCTTGGGACGGTTACGCTGCCACCTGCGTAGTGGATGCCGCTCTGGAATCCTTAGAATCACGCGAGTCCAAACTGGTCTCCGTGGAATTAATTGAACAACCCGAGTTCTACAAATAACCCGGATCCCCATTAAAGGAGAAAACATAATATGAGCAATGATGCTTATAAGGAGAAGCTGGCAACCCCGCCCTCTCCCGCAAAAGTTAAAGAGATGGTAGCCAAGACCCCCATGTCGGGGCCGCATCGCGGCACCGTAATTTTGGCCGCTACCGCCACTTTCGGCTCGCTGCTATTCGGGTACGACACCGGAGTAATCGCCGGCGCTTTGCCCTATATGTATATGGACAATATAGCCGGAGGGCTGGGACTAGATGCCCTGCACGAGGGTTGGGTAAATGCCATGCTCGCCATCGGGGCAGCCTTCGGTGCCTTAATCGGTGGCTGGCTCACTGACCGGATCGGGCGCCGCACCAACATCATGGTCTTGGCGGTCATCTTCCTGGTCGGCACCTTGGGTTGTACCTTCAGCCCCAACGTGTGGGTGATTTACCCCTTCCGCTTCATTCTCGGTTGGGCAGTAGGCGGCGCGTCCTCCTCGGTTCCGCTCTATCTAGCGGAAACTGCTCCCAAACGAATCCGCGGTCCGCTGGTAGCAGTAGACCAGTTCATGATCGTGTTTGGGCAGTTAGTTGCCTATATTTGTAACGCTGCCCTCTCGCAGGCGCATAACGCTCCCGAAGCAACCGTGAAAGCCATTAGCGCCGGCGTTATTTGTCCTAAAGGCTCCCCGGATGCCGGCAAGGCCGTGCAGGCCGGTGGCACCTACACTTGGGACTGTCTATCCGGCCTCTCCGATACCGTCCGCGAAACCATGGTGCTTTCTGGTGGTAACGGTAACGCCTGGCGTTGGATGCTGGTAATCGCCACTATCCCCGCCGTCTGCCTCTGGGTAGGTATGCGGGTCATGCCGGAATCCCCGCGTTGGTACGCCGCTAACCAGCGTTACTATGAAGCCATTGGCGCTTTGAAACGCGTGCGTGACACCGACGAAGAAGTAGAGTTCGAAACCAACGAAATGATCGAACTCCACCGTAAAGAAGAGGAAGAAGAACAGTGGAACTTCTCCCGGATTTGGAGTACCCCCTGGACACGTAAAGTGCTAATCATCGGGGTGTTCCTGGGAATCTTCGACCAGACCACCGGGATTAACACCGCTATGTGGTACATGCCCAAGATTCTAACCGCCGCCGGTTTCGATACTGGCCAGGGCATTATGCTAAACGTGGTAACCGGTACTTTCTCCGCAGTTGGTTCCGCAGTAGGCTTCTTGCTGATTGCGAAACTCTACCGCCGTACCGTAGGTATCTACCAAGAAACCGGGGTCGCGATTTCCCTCTTGGTACTAGCCGGAGTGTTCTACTGGGGTATTGAGCCCCATATGGATGCCCACGGCAACGTGGCCAGCGATATTCCCAACTTCTTGCCGTGGCTGGTACTGATTTTGGTGTCGGTATTCCTGTTCATCAAACAGTCGGGAACCATTCACTGGGTGCTGCTCTCCGAAATCTTCCCGGCTAAGATCCGCGGGGTCTCGCAGGGAATCTCGGTTTGCGCGCTGTGGATTTTCAACGCGATTGTTGCGGGGACTTTCCCCTGGATGATCGAGAACCTGGGTGGTTCCGGTACCTACTTGGTCTTCGGACTCATCAACGTGATTGCGTTGTGCTTCTACATTAAGTTCGTTCCGGAAACCAAGATCTACACCTTGGAAGAGGTGGAACAGAACCTGGAGGCTAAGTACTCCAAGTAATAGCTATATACCCAGCTATCGTCCTGGCCTGTCGGCAAACTATTCGTTAGTTCGCTGACAGGCCAGGGTTTTTGGTATCCGGATTTATTTCCAAATTTACGAGGGCGAGCGTGAGGTTCTTTTGGGGGTGGGGGATCGGCGCGGCACTTGCACGGTTAGGTAACGAAAGCTAGATTCTCGCGGGAGCGGGCCTGAGCGATGCGCTTAGCAGGGTAAGTTTCTCTCTGTTACCGGAGAGGGCGAGCTTTGGCGTGTGGGTTCAGCTGTCTTTTAACGCGGCTGTTTACAGGTGGTGGCGCGTTGCAGCAGCGAGGGACGAATCGCGATTTCCTGCCCGGGAGCGCCCGGAGCGGCGTAGCGCTTAGCTACGGCTTTCACGGCTTGCGCCCCCAACTGATCTGCATGTTGGTCAATCGAGGTAATCGAAAACTCTTCTAGCTGTCCCAAATAGGTGTCGTCATAGGTGATTAACCCACAGTCTTTACCTGGTTCCATTCCCAGAGCGCGCAGCGCGGTACAGGCTTCGATCGCTATCAGATTGTTGTGCGCAATAAAGGCCGGGCGCTTGGCCACCGATCCCTCGAGGCACTGCCGAATCTGTTCACCCGGTTCCAGGTCGGGCAACAAGGCCTGAAATCCCGGGAACTTCTTTTTATTTTTTCGCAAAGCTTCAAAAGCAGTCCGTTGTGCTTGACGCCGAGTGACCACTGCCTGGTCAACGCTTTCCGGGCTGGAAAGAGAAAAGATACGGTCATATCCGCACTCGGCCAGGTGGGTAATCGCCAACCGTGCTGCCGCGTCCTCGTCCATATGGATAGAGTCTATTTTTCCGGCCACGTACTTTAACCCCAGCACCACCAGGGGGAAGGTCTCAGACAGGTGTGCCAGACGCTCCTGCGAAGAGGCGGGAGAGGTGAGGATGACCCCGATAGTCTGCATCTCCTGGTAGCGGTTTATCAGGTTCCATTCTTTTTCTGGATCCTGGCGCGCAGTTGAAACCAAAGACAAAAGTTTGTTTTCTTCAGCGGATAAGCGCAGCGCGTCCTCTACCTCTTCGAAAAAAGGATTTTGCAGGTCGGGCAGGATTACCCCGAGGAGATCGGTGCCGGAGGTCGATAAGAACGCAGCGTTTTGGTTTCGTACGTATCCCATATCAGAGGCAACGCGCAGAATGTTGGCCTTCGTTTTCGCATTAACCCGCGGGGAATCAGATAGCGCCAGGGAAACTAACCCGCGTGACACTCCCGCCTTGCGGGCTACATCTGCTTGCGTGGGGCGAAAACTCATGCCTTAAGTATATAAGTAACGCGGGTGAAAAATTGGGTTGACTTGGGGACATAGTTAGGAATCATTCCTCTCAGAATCAAGGGGAGCGGGATTAAAAAAGATTTTAGAAAATATTGCAAAATAGCTCTTGATTTGTGGAAAAAAGTCCTTTAGTATGGACAGTAGTTAACGCGTGTTAACACTGGTTTGCGGGGACGCTTTCGCCAGGAATCAAGGCACTACTAAAGCTCAAAGAGGAGAAAAAATGACTCAAGAAACCCTGTCAGTAGCGGTGATTGGCGCGGGTATGGCCGGACGTACTCACGCAGACGGTTGGCGCCAGGCCAACACGGTATTCGCGTCAGAGCTACCCCGGCTGCGCCTAGCCACTATCGCGGATGCCTATCTACCTTTTGCGCAGGCAGCTGCGCGCGATTACGGCTATGAAAAAGCCACTGACAACTGGAAAGACATTGTAGATGATCCCGATATCGACATTGTCTCCATTGTGGTGGGCAACAAGTTGCACCGCGAAATGGCCGAGGCGCTAGTCAAAGCCGGCAAGCATGTCCTGTGCGAAAAACCTCTTACCGATAACCTAGAGGATGCCAAAGCGATGGCCGAGTTTGGGGCAACCGATAAAGTAGTAACCGGTCTGGGTTACTGCTACCGCCGCAACCCCGGTCTGGCAAAAATCGCAGAAATGGTACAAAGCGGACAGCTGGGAGAAATCACCCATTTTGACGCGCGTTACTGGTGTGACTACGGCTGCGACCCGAACACCCCGATCGCTTGGCGCTATAAAGGCCCGATGGGCTCGGGGGCTCTCGGTGATGTGGGCAGCCACCTGGTTGACGCTGCCGAATTCGTTTGCGGTCCCCTAAAGTCAATTGCGGGCGCCCAGCTTTCCACCGTGATTAAGAAGCGTCCCCCGGCTCTAGAAGGAGTAGCAGGCGGACGCGGTGCCTCCTCGCAGGCAGAAGCGACTGAAACCGTAGAAAACGATGACGTTGCCACCTGCACCCTGAAATTTGAAAACGGGATCATCGGAACCTTCTCGGTTTCCCGGGTAGCGTTCAACTCTCCCAACTCGATGCAAATAACCGTGAACGGTACCAAAGGAATGGTCTCCTTCGATATGGCGCGTGCCGGCGAAATCATGGTTGATGACCAAAGCGCTCCGGCCGGACTAGGCGGTCCGCGCCGCGTCCTCGTTAACCCCGAATTCCCCTACTTCAAGGGGGGATCCTCCATGGACTTCGGGGGAGTGGGCGTTACCCAAATCCAACAGTTCGTTTACCAGGCACACGCCTTCTTAGAGCAGGTAGCCGGGGTCAAAGACGGATTGCCTCCCACGCCTGACTTTAACTACGGATATCGCTCCATGCGGATCCTCGACACCATTGCCAAATGCGCAGCCAACGGTGGCGCCGAAATGGAAATCAAATAACCAAAATAAGGAAAAGGAGAAAAACCATGGCTATGAATCTAGGTGCTTACACCGCTTGTCTACATAACTTCACTCTGCCCGAGGCACTTGATCATTTGAAATCCTTCGGGCTAACCGGCGCGGAAGTAAACGTGGGGGGCTTCATTCCTTCCCCGCACTGCCCGGTTGATTTGCTGATTGGTTCGAAAACCGCCCGCGAAGACTACCTGGGGATTTTCGAAGAAAAAGGAATGCGGCTGGCCGGGCTGAACACCTCCGGGAATGTCGCCGACCCGCTGCCCGATGTGGGGCCGCGCCACACCTATGACCTCAAACGTGCCATCGAACTGGCCGGAAAACTTGGGATCGGAGAAATCGTATGTATGTCCGGGTTGCCCGGCACCGACCCAGATGCCAAATATCCCGCCTGGGTAGTTAACCCCTGGAACGGTGAACAGCTAGAAGTCCTGGAATACCAGTACTCGGTGCTAGAGGAATTCTGGAAAGAAATGGATCTACGCGCCCAAGATGCAGGCGTGAAACTGGCTTGGGAACTGCACCCCACCAACACCGTGTTCACCCCCACCCAGTTCCTCCAGTTCGAGGAACGGGTCGGCGGCTTCAAGAACATTGGGGTAAACATGGATCCCTCCCACCTGATGTGGCAGGGGATGGACATTATGAAGTCCATCGAACTCCTTGGTGACAAGATTTTTCACGTGCACGCCAAAGACACCAAGATTGAGCCGGGAGTAGCCACTCGCGGGGTACTCGATCCCTCCTTCGGCCCGGTTCCCGAGGATGAATCCGCGCGCACCCCCGTAGGGATGGATCACTACTGCTCCTCCTGGCCCTCTGATCCCGCCTGGCGCTTCGTTGCCATCGGCGAAGGTCACGACGTGCCTTGGTGGAGCGAGTTCCTAGCCGCGATCGCCAAGATCGATCCGGAAATGAACATCAACATCGAGCACGAGGATGCCGCCTACGACCAGCTAGAAGGCATCCGCCTCGGGGCAGAAAACCTGATCGCCGCGCAGAGCGCCTAGCGCCGCACCTGCCGCACCGGGCGAATCGATACCATTTCCACCATCGCGTTTTCGGGAGAATCAATAGCGAAACGAACCGCTCTGGCGATAGATTCCACGGTCATGTGATCGGCGGGATCATAGTAGCCAGCGTCCTCTTGCAAAACGTGTTGCATATCGGTATCGACTCGCCCGGGGTGGATAGAGGTGACCCGGATCTTGCCGCGCTCTTCCTCACGCAGACGATCGGCGAGGGCGCGCAAACCGAACTTGCTAGCTCCATAAATCGCGGAACCTAGGCGGGAATCAAATCCCGAACCCGAGTTCATGAAAATAACCTGCCCCTTGCGGGCGCGCAGCAAAGGAATACATAGGCGGGTTAAATCCATCGGAGCTACCAGGTTTAGCTCCAGGTCATCGCGCCAATCCTGACGGCAGGCATCAGCAACATTTCCATTGCGCAGCCGCCCGGCATTATTCACCAGTACATCCAGGTGACTAAGCTGGGCGGCTTTCGCGGCGAGGGCGTCCTCGTCGCAAATATCAACCACCCAAGGCTCGGCGGAGGGGAGGGAGTCGGCTACTGCCCGTGCTCCCTCTTCAGTAGTTGCCCCCACCAAAACGTGGTGGTCACGAGATAGTTCCTTACAGATGGCGGCGCCGATTCCGCGCGAACCGCCAGTTACCAATGCTACTTTGTCCATGCCGTCACCCTAGCGGCTATTGCCCGGAAATCAATTCTCGTTATCGCGGTACTGCTTTAAATCTTCCTCAGTACCTGCCAGCTTCTTCTGCTTGTGCATACGCGCCGCTTCTCCGGCAAAGTCCGGCACGTATTTGGACACTGCCACCGAGGGGCGGACATAACCACTGGAGTTAGGACGCGGAGGCAGCTGGATCGGCTCCTCATCGCTTTGAATCTCCGTATAGGGAATCGAGCTAAGGAAATGATGAATCATATTCAACCGCGCCTGCTTCTTCGAGTCAGAAAGCACGTGATGCCAAGGCGCCACCGAAGTGTCCGTATGGACCATCATGTCGTCCTTGGCACGCGAATAATCTTCCCAGCGAGTGATGGATTCTAAATCCATGGGGGAGAGTTTCCACTGACGTAAAGGATCACCCAGGCGAGACTTGAAACGCTTGTACTGCACTTTATCTGACACACTAAACCAATATTTACGCAGGTAAATACCGTCTTCGACTAACATTTGTTCGAAGATGGGGCATTGGCGCATGAACAATTGCACCTGGTCAGGGCGGGCAAATCCCATCACTTTTTCTACCCCAGCCCGGTTGTACCAGGAACGATCGAAGAGGACGATTTCGCCGGCTGCGGGCAGATGTTCGATATAGCGCTGGAAATACCACTGAGTTTCTTGCCGCTCCGTCGGTTTAGGTAGCGCCACGATCCGGGCAACTCGCGGAGAAAGATATTCGGTCATCCGTTTAATAGTGCCGCCTTTACCAGCGGCATCGCGTCCTTCAAAAATAACTACGATCCGGGCTCCGGTAGCTTTCACCCAGGTTTGCAGCTTGCCTAATTCGCCCTGTAAACGGTAGAGCTCGGCCTCATAAACTTTATTGGGGATTTTCTGCACTTTGATTTCGTCAGCTTCACTGATCCCATGTTCGCTTTGCTTCATCGGTATCTCCTGGTTCGGCGGTAATCCTTAGCGTAGATCAGGGTCACGCTATGTGGGGGTGAAACGGGAAAGATATTTTGAGGAAGGAGTGGTAAAGAGTAGGCAGGCGAAGGGAAAACAAGCTAGTTTTAAAGTATGGAATTTAAAGTCATTGACCATCCGCTGGTGAAACATAAACTGACCATTCTTAGAGATAAAGACACCCCCTCTTCGGTGTTTCGGCAACTGGTTGATGAACTAGTTACCCTGCTCGCTTATGAAGCCACTCGGCATGTGCGGGTAACTCCCAAACAGATCGAAACCCCGATTCAGCCCATGGAAGGCGAGGTAATCTCGACACCTCGTCCGATTGTGATTCCGATTCTGCGAGCCGGTCTGGGGATGCTGTCCGGCATGACTTCCTTGCTGCCCACCGCAGAGGTCGGTTTCCTGGGAATGAAAAGGGACGAAGAAACTTTGGCAATCGAAACCTATGCGAATCGTCTGCCTCAGGATTTAACTGATCGGCAAGTGTTCCTGGTTGATCCCATGCTGGCGACCGGCGGCACCCTGGTGGCGGCCATAGATTACGCGCTGGAGAGAGGCGCTCGGGACGTTACCTGTATCTGTCTGGTGGCAGCTCCGGAAGGGGTTAAGCACGTAGAAGAGCATATCGGCCAGCGGGCGGACGTTACCGTGGTGGTGGCGGCTCTGGATGAGGGGCTTACCCCGCAGGCTTATATCCGCCCGGGTCTGGGTGATGCCGGCGATCGTTTATACGGGATCGTAGATCAGTAGTAACGCGGAGTTGCTTTGCGCGGTTGCGACGCAGCGTGCTGGCGACTTTGCTCTGTTCGTCGAGGTTATGTGGCAGTGATTGCTTTGCCGCGGCGGCAACGCGAAGGGGTTAGCCGCGGGAGTGATCACATTTCGCGCCCAAAGTTTAGTTCTGGCGGATAAATCCGCTAAACTTTTGAAGGTCTGTTAATTGCTAATACAGCTAATACAGCACTGGTAGCGTGTCCGAGCGGCCGAAGGTGCAGCACTCGAAATGCTGTGTGGGGCAACCCACCGTGGGTTCAAATCCCACCGCTACCGCAAGGAGAAAAATGCCCCAAGCGCTTGCGCTTGAGGGCATTTTTCGACGCGGCGGTATGTAAAGCCGCGTAGTGGTTTTACTAATACCGCAAGGTTGGGTTTAGCAGTAGCGGTTTTACGTTTGCCGCAAGGTTGGGTTTAGCGGTAGCGGCTGCGGCCAAGATAGCGAATAGGCGGGGTGTAGTGGGAGGACGCAGAAAGCGCAGGCAGGTAGCGCGCCCGCCTGCGCGGCTAGGAATCGACCCGGTGGCATTTACCGCTAACGGTGAAAATAGTGTAGAGCGGCAGTTGCAAGCCCAGCTGGAACGCAAACTAGCAATGTCTGCCGCGGAGATTGCGGATTTTGTGGCGACAGCGTTCGCGGCGGGGGATGTGGTGTCTCCCTTGGGGGTTGTTTTATCCCCGGATAGCCAGCTTTTGGAGGGGCAACGCTACTATCTGCATCGAGTAGCTCCCGATGAAGGTGCTCTCTTACCGAAGTTGCAGGTGCTTTGGGAGGGCGAGGGGGCAATCGTAGTTAATAAACCTTCAAGCTTGGCGACTATTCCCCGCGGCTCCTGGATTGCCCGTTCGGTGGTGGTAGCGACTCGCCGCCAATTCCACAATGACCAGATCACCGCCGCGCACCGCCTAGATCGCCTCACTACCGGATGTTTATTACTGACCCTAGATTCGAAGTATCGGGCGCGTTATCAGCAGCTATTTGACCGCCGGCAAGTAAAGAAAACCTACCTGGCGCGCACCCGCGGCGGTGGCAACCGGGTAGAAGCGGTGATTCCCCAGGTGGGGGAGAGTTTCGATTTCCAGCTCCCGATGTTTAAGGAAACCGGCTCGCTGACAGTGTCGATAGGAGACCCTCCGGTTGGGCAGAAGATGACGCGTTGCCAAAGCCGAACCCGCGGCCTCGTCCTCGGAAAATTCCCCCTCCCTGAAAAGATAGAAAAGCCGGAGGGGGAGGGAGGAGTAACCCCAGGCGGCGAGGAATCTGTGCCAGAAGAAGAACTGTTGTGGCAGTTAGAGCCGGAAACCGGGTTTACCCATCAGCTGCGCGCGACCTTGGCGCATGTCGGGTATCCCCTGTTGGGCGATCCCCTTTATCCGGTAGTCTTGCCTGCAGATGCGGCGGAAAATATCGAGCCCCAGCTGTGCCTGCACGCCCACAAGCTGCAGTTTCCCGATCCGGAAAATCCTGCTAACACCGTAACCGTCACTGCACCCACCCCCACCTGGGCAAAAGGCTATGAAAGTGCTAACAGCCCGAAGGGCTTGGCATGACGGATGGCGCGCTAACCCGTAAGCTATAACCCATGCGAGAAAGGCTGCCGTTTTTATTTATCCAATGCCGTCCCGCCGGAAAGATAGCGCGTGACGAGCTGCAAACCATAGCTGAGGTCACCGGACTGAGTATCGGTCAGGAACTACATTCTTACCTGCTGCCAGAAGAAACCGACCTTGACCTGGTGTGCGATCTAGATATTGCGGGCGGGTACAGTGCAGTCATTATTTCCGGATCTCCTTTTCGGGCACAGCAGCCAAATGGCTCCGAAGATCCCGTCCAGCGGCAGCTATATAACCAGCTAATGCCATTGCTGCATTACCTGCTAGATAACGATTTTCCCACCTTGGGGCTTTGCTACGGAATGCAAATGTTGGGGCAAGCGGCTGGCGCCACTTTAACCGACCGCACCGGGGAAGACCTGCAGGCGGTAGAGGTTACTTTGACCGATGACGGGCGCTGTGACCCGGTAACCGGGAAGCTAGATCCGGTAATCCGCGGCTATACCGGGCATGGGGATTCCCTGGCGAATCTGCCGGAGGGTGCAACTTTGCTAGGTGCCGGGAAGCATTGCCACTACCAGCTACTTCGTTTTAAAAATAATCTGTATGGCACCCAGTTTCATCCGGAAATCACTACTGCGGGAATGCAGATCCGCATCGACCAGTACGGGGACGCATATTATGCGGCCGCAGAACGCGAAGCGGTGATCGCCCGCTGCATGAGTCAAGATGTGACCAGTTCTCACCGGTTACTCTCCGCTTTTACTGAGTATTACCGCCGTTAGGAGGCACCTGATGAGCATAAAGTTTTCTCGTTCTGAGCGTTCGACCATTGGGATCGAATGGGAACTACAGCTAATTGATAAAGACTCTTTCGACCTGAGGCAATGCGCTAGCGCGGTGATGGAGGAGGTAGAGCGGCTTCACCCCCAAAACCCCCTGGTGCATCGCGAAATGCTACTGAATACGGTAGAAGTAATTTCTCGCCCTCGCCACAGCGTCCGTGACTGCGTCATGGATCTAACCGAGGGGATCAATCTGGTGCGCCCGGTTACTTCCGCGTTGCGAGTGGAGCTAGCAGCTGCCGGATCCCACCCCTTCGCTAACCCCAGCTACCAGCAGGTAACCGATAGTAAACGTTATGAAGAACTGGTAAACCGCACCCAATATTGGGGACGCCAGATGCTGCTTTTCGGCACCCACGTACATGTGGGGGTAGAAGACCGCGACAAAGTCCTGCCGATCCAAAATTATTTGACCAGCAAACTCGGTCATATGCAGGCGCTATTTGCTTCCTCGCCCTACTGGGCGGGAGTTGACACTGGCTACTGTGACAATCGAGCGATGGTGTTCCAACAGCTACCCACTGCGGGAAAACCGTACCAATTTGAAACCTGGGAACAGTTGGAAGATTTTACAGCGGGGATGCTAAAAACCGGGGTGATTGATTCCTTTGACGAGGTACGTTGGGATATCCGCCCCTCGCCCAAGTTTGGCACCATCGAAGCGCGGGTAGCCGACGCCTCTTCCACTATCAAAGAGGTCGCTGCCGCGGCCGCACTCACTCAATGCTTGGTAGAAACCGCTTCCCGCCAGCTCGACGCCGGTAAAGAATTACTCGTTATGCCGGATTGGTTCGTGCGCGAGAACCGGTGGCGCGCCGCCCGTTACGGGATGGAGGCCATCTTGATCGAGGACGCGCAGGGAGAAGAAAGTCTACTTACTGACTCTCTACCGTCTTGGTTAGAGGAACTGACCCCTGCCGCTGAAGACCTAGATTGCGCGGAAGAACTCTGGTCAATCCCAGAGATGGTCAAACTCGGTGTCGGTTATCAGCGGCAACGCACTATTTTTGAACGCACCAATTCCTATGAGGCGGTAGTAGCTTTCCTAGTAGCCGAAATGGAGGCTGGCGAGCCGCTCGATCCCGCGCACTTCGTAGACAAATCCCTGCATAAGAGTGGAGTCAAAGGCTGGAAAGTCCGCGCCCGCTAATAGCGCCAGAAACCAATAGCAGTAACTCTCCTCCGCGCGTAGCTCTAGGATTCCTCAGCGTGATAAGGGCGCACTTAGCGAGGGAAGGACTGTAATCTAGCGGGCGCGGTGGGCATAAGAAATCGGGGAGAGACTAGGTCTCTCCCCGATTTCCTGGGCGGGAGGAAAACTCTCTCCCACGCTCAAACGCTATTAGTTATCGCTAGCTTCGGTTTCGGCGGGAGCGTATGCAGTAAACATGTCATGGTCAACGTGGTTACGCACCACCAACCAGGCCAGTGCCAAAACGACGGTCACCGAAGCAAACGCAATAATCGCCGCCGGCCCGAGTCCGCCCTCGAACCACATAAGCACGATCATCGAGGCAAACACCGCTAGCACCACGTAGTTGGTGTAAGGCGCCCAGGGAACATGGAACTTCGGACGCTCCAGCCCGGTGCGGCGGCAGTAACGCACGAACAAAATATTCGAAATCATCACTGATCCCCACATAGAGCAAATCCCGATACCTGCCATATAAGCGATAACGTCGAACGCTTCGGAAGGGTGAATCATGTTGATGATTACCCCAACCATGCCCACGGTGCCGGCAGCCACGATGGCCGCGTAAGGTACCGCGTTGCGGTTCATACCCGCCAGGAAACGAGGAGCCGAGCCAGAAACCGCTAGTGAACGCAGACCGCGACCACAGGTATAAAGTTCGGCGTTAATCGCACTGGCTGCCGCGAGCATCACCACGATATTCATAATGGTGCCGGCGGCGGGAATACCAATCGCAGTAAAGAAAGTGACGAAGGGGGATTCGTTCTTGTTGTAAACGTTGTGCGGCAACAGCAAAGTGAACAGCGCGATGCAGCCCACGTAGAACAGCAAAATGCGCCACATCATAGAGTTAACTGCCCGCGGCATTTCCTTTTGCGGATCTTCCGCTTCCCCGGCGGCAGCGCCCAAGTATTCGGTGCCACCGTAAGCGAACAACACCCCGAGCGACATAGTCACCATGGTGAAAGCACCCTTGGGGAACAGGCCGCCATGATTGGTAATCGCTCCCGCTCCCGGATGGTAAACCTGGCCGCCTACAGTCAGGCTGATTCCCAGAATCAAAACAATAATCGCCAAAATCATGAAGACTACAATCGCCGCGACCTTAATCATCGCGAACCAGAACTCGAACTCCCCGAAGAACTTAACGGAAGCGAGATTCACGATCACCATCAGCGCCAAGGCGATAAAAGCCCAGCCCCACTGGGGAATCACCCGAAAGATTTCCCAGTAATGCATATAGTTGGCGATGGCGGTGATATCGGCCATTAGTGCCGAAGAATAGGTGATAAAAGCGAACCAACCGGTGAAATAGGCGCCACGCTCGCCCATAAACTCGCGGGCGTGGGAAATAAAGCCACCCGAAGAGGGACGATACAGGCTCAGTTCCGCGAGGGCGCGCAGCATCATATAGGCCACGGCGCCACAGATCGCATAAACAATGGCTACCGAGGGGCCGCCCTCGGAAATACGTCCGGAAGCCCCAAAAAACAGGCCGGACCCAATGGCCCCGCCCAGCGCAATCATACGCATGTGGCGAGACTTTAAAGCCCGGCGGTATCCGACATCGGATTTATCGCGGTGGGTTGCTATCCCCGCTGCCGACGGTTGAGTTTCGCTCATTAGATTTCTCCTAAGTTTTACCTTTTATGCTCAATAGCAGAGCACATAGGGAGTATAGGCGAGGCCGGAGAAAGGTAATGGAGGCAGTCAGCATTTGGAATCAGGCGTTTATATCAGGAAATATTTAGGTAAAAGCGCCCTCGGTCACGGTAGACTTAGGGCGTAACCGTGACTGGCGTAGGTGGGATACCACCGGGGAGCAAGGGGCAATCAGTCGCTCGCCTGGGCTGATTTGGCACTACGAAAATAAGGAAAACTCAATGGGAGACAAACTTCTTATTCAATCCATTTCACAAGTAGATCCCGAGATTGCAGCGGTGCTAAACCAAGAGTTAGAGCGGCAACGCGGCACTTTGGAAATGATCGCTTCCGAAAACTTTGTGCCGCGCGCGGTGCTGCAGGCGCAAGGATCCGTCCTCACCAATAAATACGCGGAAGGCTATCCCGGTCGCCGCTACTATGGGGGCTGTAAAGCGGTAGATGTTGCCGAGAACCTGGCTCGGGATCGCGCTAAGGAAGTATTTTCTGCCGATTTCGCCAATGTGCAGCCCCATTCGGGTGCGCAAGCTAACGCCGCAGTACTAGCTGCCCTGGCTAAGCCGGGGGACACCATTATGGGGTTGGCACTAGATCACGGTGGGCATCTGACCCACGGCATGAAAATCAATTTCTCTGGTCAGCTTTATAACGCCACCGCCTACCAGGTAGATAAAGAGAGTAGCTGGGTAGATATGAATCAGGTGCGCGATGCGGCCTTGAAGTATCGCCCCAAAGTGATTATTGCGGGCTGGTCGGCCTACCCTCGCCAGGAAGATTTTAAAGCCTTCCGGGAGATTGCGGACGAGATTGGCGCCTATTTGTGGACAGATATGGCACACTTTGCGGGGCTGGTAGCTGCCGGCTTGCATCCGAACCCGGTTCCTTATTCCGATGTGGTCTCTACGACCGTCCACAAGACTTTGGGCGGGCCGCGTTCCGGGATGATTCTGTCGCGAGATAAAGAGCTCGGCAAGAAAATCAATTCCGCGGTTTTCCCCGGTCAACAGGGTGGCCCTTTGATGCATGTAGTAGCGGCGAAAGCAGTCGCCATGAAGATTGCGGGCAGCGATGAGTTTAAAGACCGGCAAAAACGCACCTTAGAGGGCGCGAAGATCCTGGCCAAGCGGCTAACCCAACCGGATGTTGCCGAATGTGGGATTTCCTTGTTGACCGGCGGAACTGATGTACACCTGGTGATGGTGGATTTGCGTAACTCGTCGCTAGATGGGCAGCAAGGCGAAGATTTGTTGCATGAAGCCGGAATTACCATTAACCGCAATACCGTGCCCTTCGATCCGCGTCCTCCCCGGGTAGGTTCCGGACTGCGTATCGGTACCCCGGCGCTGGCTACTCGCGGTTTCGGGAAGACAGAATTCACCGAAGTAGCGGAGATCATTGCCGGAGTGCTGGTAGATGCTTGCCGAGGGAAGGTCGATACTTCCAGCTATCGCGAGCGCGTAAAAGCCCTGATTAAGCGTTTCCCGCTGTATGTGGGGCTCAACCAGGTAGCGTAAGGCGCAATCAATAGTCGATAGCGACGCGGGCAGACTGGCAGGGTCTGCCCGCGTCCGCAAACTAAGGAGAATAAATGCGTAAAGGTTGGAGCGGGGACGCGGTTCTACTAGATGGGGCGGCGCGGGCTCGGCAGTTGAAAGAACAGATGTGTCAGCAGGTAGAGCGCCTGCACGAACAGGGAATAAAACCGGGGCTCGGCACGATTTTGGTGGGCTCCGACCCGGGATCGGTTTCCTATGTGGCCGGGAAACATCGCGACTGTGCCGAGGTAGGAATTGAGTCGATTCGGGTGGAATTGCCCGAGACAGTTTCCACCGCCCAGGTTTTAACCGAGATTGAAAAATTAAACGAAAATCCCGCCTGTACTGGCTATATTGTGCAGTTGCCCCTGCCCCGCCAGGTCGATGTTAACCAGGTGTTAGAGGCGATTGATCCCGATAAAGATGCTGACGGACTACATCCCATGAACCTGGGGCGGCTGGTGCTGCGAGTCAAAGAACCGGTAACCTCGCCGCTGCCATGCACCCCGCGTGCCTGTATTGATTTGCTGCAGCAATACCAAGTGCCCCTGGAAGGCGCGCAAGTATGCGTAGTAGGGCGCGGCACCACCGTGGGACGTTCTTTGCCGCTAATGCTTACCCGCAAAGACATTAATGCCACCGTCACTTGCTGCCATACCGGAACCCGGGATCTAGCTGCCCACACCCGTGAAGCGGACGTGATTGTAGCCTGCGCCGGCTCGGCCGGAATTATTAAACCCGAGATGGTCAAAGAGGGCGCCGCAGTCCTGGATGTGGGGGTATCTCGCGGGGCCATCAACCCACAAACCGGGAAAGCGCGGCTAGAGGGCGATGTAGCCGAGGGAGTAGATAAAGTGGCCGGCTGGCTTTCGCCCAACCCGGGAGGAATCGGACCGATGACCCGGGCAAATCTACTGCTCAACGTGGTAGAAACCGCGATGCGGCACGCTGAATAGGCGGTTTACAACAGATGCGCTTGCGGAAAATATCGGTTGGCTTAACCTGGGCGACGGCTTTGGCACTTACTCTGGGTGCCTGCGCGTCCACGTCTCAGGATTCCTCTCGCTCCGCGGCTTCGGCAAACACGCAGGAAAATAAAGCTTTTTGCCTAGTGGAAAAAAAGAATTCGCAAGATATTAGAGCCGTGGCCTTAGGGAAAGCCGTAGGGGAGGCGCTGGCAAAGCCGGAGAATAAGCAGGGTGCTAAGGCCGTTAATCTCAGCGTAGACAAAACGGGAGAGATTGCAGGCAAGCTCCAGGAAAAGAAATGTAAAAATGTGCTTTCTTTAGAACCTGGATTTGCCGGAGCCGTGTTGCAGATCGCTAAAGACCATGCCGAGATGGGTTTTGCGGTAATGGGGGCGGTAGGGAAAACCAAAGCGCTAACTAATGCCAGTGGTATTGATTTTGATCTCCGCCAGCCCGCATTCTTAGCTGGATATGCGGCTGCGGGAGTCACCAAGAGTGGCCGCGTGGGGGCAGTGAGTGATTTAGCGGCGGACAATACCGCTAGAGACCCGGAGGTGAATCCGGGTCTTGACACCGCATCTTCCTGGGCTAATGCCTTCCGTCTGGGGGTTGAGTACTATAACCAGTTCAAAGGTTCGGGAGTAGCCCTGGCCGCTTGGGATCAAAGTGTTGGTGGACCAGTTCAGGTAGCGAGCGAGCAGCTGCACGACCAGCTGCTCAAATTGGCGGATAACCAGGTGGACGTGATTTTTGTAATGGCGCCTCCGGGCGAATCTGCCGTAGTAGATGGACTCGCGGCGAAAGAAGCCGTGGCTATCTGGAACGGGCAAGACTTGGCCGCCACTTCGGCGCAGCTAAAAGGTAACGTGCTGACTTCCACGGTGGTGGATCCTTCCGGGTGTGTAAAAAAGTTGCTGAAACAGCTGCAAACCGGTTCTGTGGCGGGGAAAGACTACCGGGGAACCCTAAAGAACTCTGGAGTTAAATTGGCTGGTTGGGGCGATTATGCTCCCCGGTTCTCGGATAGCCTCACCGCCGAATTGGCAGGGATTCGCAGTCAGATTGACAGCGGGAAAATCGATATTGCAAAACTCGCAGCTCACCAAGGGTGGAGCTGGACGTAAGGTAAAGGGGAAAAATGCTCAAAATAGCCACAGTTAATGTCAACGGGATCCGTGCGGCATTCCGTAAAGGAATGGATACTTGGCTCGAACAGGCAAATCCCGATGTGGTCTTGGCGCAAGAGGTGCGCGCTAGCGAAGAAATCACCTCGGAACTTTTTGGGGACGACTGGCAGGTGGCGGTGAATGCTTCGCAGCTCAAAGGGCGCGCGGGAGTAGCAGTAGCGGTGCGTAAATCCTCCCCCTGGTACTTAGCGGATTCGCAGGCGGATACGGTACCGGTCGAGGTTCCCCAAGATGGCGGCCGCTGGTTAGAGGCCCTATTAACCCGGGAAAATCAAGGCGGGAAAGAGGACGCGCAGCTGCGAGTAATCTCCGCCTATTTCCATTCCGGGGAAGTGGGAACTGAAAAACAAGACCATAAGATGGCGCACCTAGAGCGAATTGGGAAACGGCTCGAGCAGCTGATGAACGCGGAAACGTCCTCGGAAAATACGGAACCTTTAGTACTGGTAGCCGGGGATTTCAATGTGGTGCATACCGAGCTGGATATTAAAAACTGGAAACCGAACCACAATAAACGCGCCGGAGTCTTAGACGAGGAAATCGCTTTCCTGGATCGCTGGCGCGAGCAGGGCTGGGTAGATGTGGCGCGGACCCTCGCCGGGCAGGTGCAAGGCCCGTATTCCTGGTGGTCCTGGCGGGGTAAAGCCTTCGATAATGATGCCGGGTGGCGCATTGATTATCAGTTGGCCACTCCGGCATTGGCAGCGCTGGCGCGCACCCAGCAGGTGGATCGCGCCGCGGCCTATGACCAGCGTTTTTCCGATCATGCCCCCGTAGTGGTTAGCTACGAAATATAAAATCGCGCTTGCCAGTGGTTTAACTGGCAAGCGCGACCTAGTTAGTAGTTAGTTACTTGCTGGCTTTCGGGTGAGTCATGTCAGCAACATTTAGAGCTTTGTCCAAATCTTCCTCACTGATTTCCCCGCGCTCAACAAATCCCAGATCCAGAGCCGATTCCTTGACTGTCATCTTCTCTTTCACCGCGTGTTTAGCGATCTTAGCGGCATTTTCATAGCCGATGTAACGGTTCAGCGGAGTCACAATGGAAGCCGAAGATTCGGCCAGTTCCAGGCAGTGCTCCGGGTTCGCCACGATACCGTCTACGCAGCGCTCAGCTAGCAGACCAGCGACTGCTCCCAGGCAGTTAATCGACTCTAGCAGGTCAATCGCCATTACCGGCAGCATCACCAATAGGTCGAAGTTGCCTTGCGCACCCGCGAAAGCGATCGTCTGATCGTTACCGATTACCTGGGCAGCTACCTGCACCGTAGCCTCGGGCAATACCGGGTTGATCTTGCCGGGCATAATCGAAGAGCCCGGCTGTAGATCCGGCAAAGTGATTTCGCCGAGGCCACAGCGCGGCCCAGAAGAGGCCCAACGCAGATCGTTGGCGATCTTCACGAAGGAAACTGCTACTACCCGCAAGGCTCCGGACATTTCTACTAGGGAATCCTGCGCGGCCTGGGCTTCGAAATGGTTATCGGCCTGACGGAACGGCAAATCCATATTCTCGGCAATCAGGGCAATTACTCGCTCGGAGAAACCTTCGGGAGTGTTAATCCCAGTACCGACGGCAGTACCACCCAAGGGCAGTTCTGCCAGGTTCTTTTCGGCGTCCTTTACGCGGTCAATGCCTTTACGGACTTGGGCAGCGTAACCAGAGAATTCTTGTCCCAGCATGATCGGGGTGGCATCCATCAGGTGGGTACGTCCGGCCTTTACGATGTTGGCGAACTCTTTCGCCTTCTTTTCTAGGCTGGTGGCCAGCTGATCTAGCTTCGGCAAGAGGGCGTGCTCGACGGCCTCGTAAGCGGCGATATGAATCGAGGAGGGGAACACGTCATTAGAGGACTGGGAAGCGTTCACATGGTCATTGGGATGAACTTTGCTGCCCTTAAATCCGGTTGCCAGGGTGGCAACAACCTCGTTGGTGTTCATATTCGAGGAGGTGCCGGATCCGGTTTGGAAAATATCGATCGGGAACTGGTCATCATGTTTACCAGCGATAACCTCTTCTGCGCCTTTAACAATGGCGTCACGGGTTTCGGTATCGATTACCTCTAGTTCGGCGTTAGCGATTGCCGCGGCGCGTTTGATTTGCCCTAAAGCCGCAATATGGTGGCTGGAAAGAGTGCGACCTGAAATCGGGAAATTTTCTACCGCCCTTTGAGTTTGGGCTGCATAGAGGGCGTCCTTAGGAACTCGAACTTCCCCCATCGTGTCATGTTCAATCCGATATTCTTCGCTCACGTGTAGCTCCTTTGATGTTAGTGATAAACGATTACTTAGCTACTAGCCTACCTGGGTTAGGTGCGAAGAACGTCCTAAAAATCCGGGGAAAAGTCTTGAAATTTGCTGCAGGTGTGATTTTAGAGGTGGTAGCCCCTTAGACTGGAAGTAACGACAGAAAGTGGGAGCACCATGAGCAAAGATGCCTCAGACGATAAACCTACCGAATATCTGCCTGGAGGAGCGATGGCAAATGCCTATGTTCCTCGGGGACGGCAAACTAATCGGCGGATCACTCGACAGGTAGCTCAGCCTGATGTTGATAGCGCCGCGCAAAGAAAAATCTCGGTACCGAATCCGCCGGCAGGAGCACCCTCGGCAGTTCCTGATGCCGCTGCCTTAGCCGCAGGCGCCCAAACGGAAGCGATTCCTAACGCTAATGCTCCCGCCGCAACCAGTACCGGTTATGTTCCTGCCCACGCGGCGGGTACCCGGGTACTTGGTGGCTCCGAGAATCCCTATCCGGATTCGGGAGCGGCTACTACCCAGCTACCCCCGATTGATCCCGCCGCTGCCACTCCGGAAGTGGATTCATATCCGCAAGGGGTTCCTCCCGCCTACGATCCCCAAGTCGACGCGGAAAAACTACGGGAAGAGCAAGAATATGAGGAAGAACGCGCCGACAAACGCCGCTTATTGAAAGTGGCGGGAATCGTGACTGCGATTGTGGCGCTACTGACGGGAGCGGTAGTGGTAGTGGCGCTAATGATTTCTTCCCGGCAGGTCTTGCCCCCGGAAGAACATGAAACTACGACTTCACAAAGTACTACTACTACCAGCTCTTCGACCCCGGAAACTACCCGCTCCAGTAGTGAAACGAGCGAACCTAGCACCACCCAGCCCACCGAGGTCGAGACCAGGCGGCAACCGAGTGCCACGCAAACTACGCCTGCCGCCCCTGCTCCTACCCAGGAGACTCCTACCCCAAAGCCGAGCACCGGCGGGACAGATAATCCCAGTCCTAACCCCGAACCGAGCGAGCCCGGAAATAATCAGTAGGCACAGGCACTGGCAAGTGAGGAATTAGGGAAAGCAGATTTTAGGGTAATGCCTTATTAGTTCCCTGGATTTCCCATCAGCAGTGATAGTCCTGTGGAATCAGTTTTTCCTGATGACAAAATAGGACGCGCCTAGGGGATAAAACCTAGGCGCGTCCTCAAAATAACCAGTTAAAACCGGGGGGGAAACTAGGCGCGTTTTTGTTGGCGAGCCGCTCCCGCGGCCGCTGCCCCCACGATTCCGGCAGTGTTACGTAACTCGGCAGCAATAATCGGGGTAGAAATATCTACTAGGGGCAAGAATTTCTCGTGTTTACGGGAGACCCCACCGCCGACTACGAATAGATCTGGGCTGAAGAGCTTTTCCATTTCCCGGTAATATTTGGTGAGACGTTTAGCCCATTTCTTCCAAGAGAGATCTTCGCGGGTGCGCACTGCCGCCGAGGCGCGGGTTTCCGCGTCATGGCCGCTAACTTCGATGTGCCCCAACTCAGTATTAGGTACCATCACCCCGTCCACGAACAGAGCAGTTCCGATTCCCGTCCCCAAAGTGGTGAACACGGTCACGCCCGGCTGGTCTTTGAACACCCCGTACTGTTGTTCGGCCAACCCGGCAGCATCCGCATCATTTAGTACAGCGACCGGGCGCCCGATAGCCTCGGAAAATACTTCGATCGCATTCTTTCCAACCCACTCTTGATCCAGGTTCGCCATAAAACGGACGTAGCCGCCCGGGAGCGGACCCGGGAAGCAAATTCCTACTGGAACGTCCTCGGGAAGGTCAAAATGAGCGAGGACATCCGCTGCGGTTTTCGATACCGCTTGCGGGGTTGCCGGGTAAGGGGTTTCAATCCGGAAACGTTCCTGAGTTAACTCTCCGGTTTCTAAATCGACCGGAGCTCCTTTAACTCCAGATCCGCCGATATCGATACCAAATGCGATAGCCATTAGCTACTCCTTGCTAGGCAGGGTCAGTATTTGCGCACCTTCTTCAGTTACCACCACAGTGTGTTCGAACTGAGCTGTGCGCGAGCGGTCCTTGGTGACCACTGTCCAACCATTATGCCATTGTTCCCACTCGATTGTCCCCAAGGTCAGCATCGGCTCGATAGTAAACACCATTCCCGGCTCCATTACGGTGCCATAAGAGGGCGCGCAATCATAGTGCGGAATGATCAGACCCGAATGGAACGCCTCCCCCACGCCGTGACCGGTAAAATCGCGTACCACTCCGTAACGAAAACGTTTCGCGTAAGCGCTGATTACCCGGCCAATAATGTTGATTTCGCGTCCCGGCTTCACCGCTTTGATTCCGCGCATCATGGCGTTATAAGTGCGCTCTACCAGCAGCTGGGATTCTTTATCCACCTGACCTACGCTAAACATGGCGCAGGTATCTCCGTGTACCCCGTCCTTGTAGGCGGTGATATCCACGTTGACAATATCGCCTTCCTGTAGCGGTTTATCGTCCGGGATTCCGTGACAAATAACTTCATTTACCGAGGTACACAGGGATTTTGGGAATCCCATATAGTTCAGACAGGACGGGTAGGCTCCCTGAGAAATAATATATTCGTGACCGATTTTATCTAGTTCATCGGTGGTTATCCCCGGGCGAACGGCCTTTCCTACCAGTGCGAGGGCATCGGCAGCGATCTGTCCGGCGGCACGAATTTTTTCGACTGTTTCCGGGGTTTTGGTGTCGGAAGCAGTCACCTTTTCGGGGCCATTATGGAACAGGTATTCCGGGCGTTCGATATTTTTAGGTACCTCTAGCTCGGGGCTGACCTTTCCGGCTTCCTGATTTCCTAGTGGGGCACGTTCGGCAAGTTCTTTAAGGCTAAGTCCTGGATATTCATTCATACCGCTATTCTACGCGTTCGGGTAAAGGTTCCAGATTTTAAGTATTTTATTCCGCGGTTGCAGGTATCTGGGATGAGGATGCACTTTGGCAGCCGCAGCTAGCTAAAAATTACCGGCAGTGAAAAACTCTAGACCGACTCGCGGGCAACATATTGCAGAATTTGGCCGCCGGGGGCTTGTCCCAGGTCGAGCTCCTCGCCCTCGCGCTGGGCAATATGTATTAACTCTTGATAGGCCAAAGCGGGAGTATCCACTGTTACCGAGGACATCGGTGGCCGCGATACTTGACCGGAGGGAGAATCATAGCCACCTACCACGGAGGCATCTTGGGGGACCATTTTGCCGCATTCGCGCAATCCATGTACCACTGCCATTGCGGTTAAATCATCCATGGCGCAGAAACCATCTAAAGTGGGGTTCTTTTGCAGGGCCCCTAGTAAGTAGGAGGGAATATTCTCGGGATCTTCGGGAAGAATCAGCTGGGTGGGAGCAGATAGCCCCGCCGCCTGGCAAGCCATTTGTGCGAAGAAATAGTAAACGGTAGCGGCCTCGTCAGGGTATTTACCTTGCCAATGCACAAATGCCAGATGACGACGATTACGTGCCTGCAAGGCGTCAACCTGGATTTTTAGCATTTGGAAGGTCATTAAACTGGCTGGATTCTGTCGGTCCTTCCCGTGCATTACCGAATCAAGTACTGTAGCGCCACATTCTTTTAAGAGGTCAAGAGTGTTTTGATCTAGTGGTAGAAGCGGCAAAACCGCGGCATCTGTTTCTTTAATGGTGGAGACTAGATTTTCAGGATGATCCTTGAGGTGAACCGTGCAAACCACGCTAACCCCGGCCTGGGCTAGCAGTACCGTCATATCGCGCAACAAAGCAGAGTTAATGGCGCCGATGTCAACGCAGGGCACAACGATATCAACTTTCGTTTTTCCAGCCAGGGTCGCCAAAATGCCTCCTCGATTGCAAGTCTGATTCCATTCTACATATTAATGATGTTCATGCCGCTAGTCTTGGTTTTTTAATGCCGAGGAGGGTGTGAAATCTGCAAAATTTTCGTTAAGCGGTCTTAAATTACCCCTGAATTTGCTCGGCAACTAGAGTGGAAGACAAAAGAGAAAGAAATATCAAGAAAGGTGAACCTGTGTCTGATGCGACCACACCTATCTCCCCGCTAGATCAAGAGGGAATAGCCCAGGCAGTTGCGGCGGCGGAAGCCGATTTTTCTGCTGCCGGCTCACTAGAAGAATTAAAGAGGGCGCGCGGAGCTCATCTGGGCGACAGTGCGCCGATCATCCTGGCTAACCGGGAGATTCGTAACCTCGATAAGAAAGATAAAGCCCAGGCAGGAAAGAATCTGGGCGGCGCTAAGAAACAGCTGCATGCTGCCTATGACCAGCGCCTAGCCGCCCTCGAGAAGGAAAAAGAAGCCCAAACTTTGGCGGCCGAGGCACTAGATGTAACCCAGGTGGCGCAGCGTTACCCGCAAGGGGCGCGTCATCCCCTGGAAACCCTGATGGAAGATATTTCTGATTTTTTCGTGTCTATGGGTTGGGAAATCGCGGAAGGCCCGGAAGTCGAACACGAATGGTTCAACTTTGATTCCCTCAATATCGATCCGGATCACCCGGCGCGGCAAGAGCAGGACACTCTCTATGTAGATGGGCGTTCCTTGGGGGGAGAAAACCCTGGGGATGGCAACTTGGTGCTGCGTACCCACACTTCGCCGGTGCAGGCGCGGGTGATGCTTTCGCGGGGCGTCCCGGTCTATATTGCTTGCCCCGGAAAGGTTTTCCGCGCCGATGAACTGGACGCTACCCACACCCCAGTATTTCACCAGGTAGAGGGGTTAGCTGTGGATAAGGGTTTGACGATGGCGGACTTGAAAGGCACCCTGGATCATTTCGCGCAATCCATGTTCGGAATGGAAGCCAAAACCCGGCTGCGTCCCTCGTTCTTCCCCTTTACCGAGCCCAGCGCAGAAATGGATCTGTGGTTCCCGCAAAAGAAAGGCGGACCGGGCTGGATTGAATGGGGCGGCTGCGGCATGGTAAACCCGAATGTGCTTACCGCCTGCGGAATTGATCCCAATGTGTATTCCGGGTTCGCCTTCGGGATGGGCATTGAACGCACCCTAATGCTGCGACATGGAATCACCGATATGCACGATATTGTCGAGGGCGACGTGCGATTTTCTAAACAGTTCGGCACTACCGGAAGGGGAAACTAGCAATGCCATTTGTAGCGCTTGATTGGCTAAAAGATCACGTCGAGGTAGTGCCGGGTACGGATATCAAACAGCTTTCCTATGACCTGGTGAAGGTAGGATTGGAAGAAGAAGCGATCCATCCCGCCGCGGTAATCGGACCTCTGGTGGCGGGACGGGTTTTGACCCTGGATGCCAAAGAACAATCCAATGGGAAAGTCATTAACTATTGCCGAGTCGATGTCGGCGAGTTTAATGACCGTCCCGGGGAAGGAAAAGAGCCCTCCGAGCTGCCCAGTCGCGGAATTATTTGCGGCGCCCACAACTTTAAAGTGGGAGATTTAGTAGTGGTGTCACTGCCGGGCGCAGTTTTGCCCGGTGATTTCCAGATTGCCGCCCGCAAAACCTATGGACACGTTTCTGACGGAATGATTTGTTCTCAGCGGGAACTGGGGATTGGTGATGACCATAACGGAATCATCGTCCTGGAGCAGTTACTGCCCGAAAAAGCCGCGGCCGGGGAGCTGCCCGCGCCTGGCGAATCAGTGATTGAACTGTTGGGATTGGGGGAGGAAACTCTAGAAATCAATATCACCCCCGATCGCGGCTACTGTTTCGCAATGCGCGGGGTGGGACGCGAATATGCCCATTCCACGGGGGCTAAGTTCACTGACTTGGGGCTGGCAGAAAATCTGCCTTCCGGGTCAGTACCGGCGGCCACCGCGGATGGTTTCGTAGTTAAAGTCGCAGATGAGACCCCGGTAAACGGCAAGGTTGGTTGCGACCGGTTTGTCACCCGCATCGTGACCGGCATTGATGCGCAGGCGCCGACTCCCGACTGGATGGTGCGCCGCCTAGAACAGGCAGGAATGCGTTCTATTTCTTTGGCAGTCGATGCCACCAACTATGTGATGCTGGATTTGGGGCAGCCCCTGCACGCCTATGACCTGGATAAAGTGTGTGGTCCGATCGTGGTTCGCCGGGCGAAAGCCGGCGAAAAGCTAACTACCCTCGATGAGGTAGAGCGCAGCCTGGATCCAGAAGATTTACTGATCACCGACTCCCCGCAGGGAGCAGAAGGTTCCCGCGTGCTCGGTTTGGCCGGAGTTATGGGAGGGGCCTCCACCGAGGTGACCGCCGATACGGTGAATGTGCTGGTAGAGGCAGCACATTTCCAGCCTACTTCGATTGCGCGTACTGCGCGGCGGCATAAATTGCCTTCCGAAGCCTCCAAACGTTTCGAACGCGGCGTGGATTTCGAGCTAGCGCCGGTAGCTGCCCAGCGGGTAGTAGATATTCTGGTGGAATATGGTGGGGGCACCGATAGTGGGCGGGTCAGCGACCTCAATAACACCGAGCCGTTTGCAGAAATCGTGATGCCACTGCATGAACCGGCACGGTTAACCGGGGTGGAATATGATCAAGAAACCATCACTGGTCTGCTGAAAGACGTGGGATGTGAAGTGCGGGTGGAAGAGGGCAACGTTATTGCCCGGCCGCCTTCGTGGCGTCCCGATTTGACCGGACCAGCGCACCTGGTAGAAGAAATTGCCCGGCTGGCCGGCTATGACACCATTCCTTCGCGCAGGCCGCGCCCGATTGCCGGACGCGGATATACCCCCAAGCAGCGGGCGCGTCGCGATGTGGGGCGGGCGCTGGCACAAGGCGGCCTGGTACAGGTACTTTCGTATCCCTTTATTTCCGAGGATGTATTTGACGATGAACTGCTCGGGGAAAAGGATGTGCGGCGCCAGGCGGTGCGGGTGGCTAACCCCCTGGCGGATGATCAACCGTTGCTGCGCACTTCGCTGCTAGATACTTTGCTAGGGGTGGCTCGGCGCAATATCGCGCGTGGTAATGAGCAGTGCGCGATTTTTGAGACCGGTTTAGTTACCCGGGGAATGGGAACTGAACTCACCGGTTCTTTCGGAGTTGAGCAGAAACCGGATCCTGACCAGCAGCGCGCCCTCGGAAAAGGAGTTCCTTACCAGCCGGAGCATATTGCTGGTGTCCTGGTGGGGCAGGCAGAATTGGCGGGTTCGTTGAGTGCTGGCCGCTCTTATGATTGGGCGGACGCGGTAGAGTTCGTGACTACGGTGGCGCAAACTCTGGCGGTACCGATGCGCGTGCAAGGCAAAGATGGTCGCCAGCGCCTAGCTAACGATAACGTGATGGGCGAGCCAGGCTCCCCGGAGGCAGTTGCGCCTTTCCATCCGGGGCGGTGTGCGCGGATCGTGGTACGGGGTGCCTGCGTTGGTTTGGCCGGGCAACTGCACCCGGCGGTTTGCCGCAACTTCGGGTTGCCGGAATCTGCTTGTGCGTTCGAGATTGATTTCGAGAAGTTCACTGCCGCTATGCCGAAGAAAGATTTGCAGGTGAAGCCGGTGTCGTCCTTCCCGCCCGCGAAAGAAGATATCGCGCTGGTAGTCGATGCGGATATTCCCGCAGCGGATGTGCAGCAGGTGATTGAGAAACAAGCGGGAGACTTGCTAGAGGAAGTACGTCTTTTCGATGTTTTCAGTGGCGACCAGCTGGGCGAAGGCAAGAAGTCATTGGCGTTCTCGGTGAAGATCCGCTCTGGGGAAGGCACGCTCAGTGCTAGCGAGATTCAGGCGGTACGCACCCGGATCATCAAGGCTACCGCGAAGAAGTTTAAGGCTACTTTGCGCGCCTAACAAAGATAATTGTTGGCGGCGGTGAGGGCGTAAACTCGTCCTCACCGCTAAAAATATCAAAAGTGAACGGCGTGGGGAGCAAGGAATACATGGGTGCCCCGTGCGGGACTTGAACCCGCGACCCACGAATTATGAGTTCGCTGCTACTAACCAACTGAGCTAACGGGGCGAGTCTAGCCTACCGGATGGTGGGCGGAATACTGAATTTTGTTTAGGGTGGAGAACGTGACGAACATTTTGCGAAAATTGCAGGGACGCAGGGTCCCGGAGGCGGTTAAAAGCGTCCTCACCTCCTCGGATAGAGTTTTCGAATTCTTGGAGGTAGCGGAGGAGCGCTTCTTAGTGGTGACCATGCAGGCATTAACGGAAGTGGAATCGGGGCAGGTAAAGTCCCGTTTTGGTTGGGATGAAGTTTCTCACGCCCGCTGGGATAGTGAGGCGGGCACGCTGCGGATTGTTTTCCATGAGGGTGAAGATCTGGTGCTTACCCCGATTGAGGCTCCCAAACACAACTTCATGGACATCATCCGGGAAGCGTTAAGCGAGGCGCAGGTATTTGTTACCCCGCTGGAACTACCTTCCGGACAGAGAGTTAGCGCACAGATATTACGTGACGATAACCGCAATTTACGTTTACATCCTCCCATAGCAAGCTTTGAAAACCCGGGTGACCAGCAGTATCTGCGTTCGATAGCGGCTGAGTGGGAACAGAAATTGGGGATAGTTCTCGACCTGGAAGATTAGGAACTTTCGCTCTCTCACGGTAGTCTTATTCAAGTCGATCCCCCATAGCTCAACGGTAGAGCATTCGACTGTTAATCGAAGGGTTACTGGTTCGAATCCAGTTGGGGGAGCTCAAAACCTCAGTGCTCGCTGGCACTGAGGATTTTTTATTTTACCGCTGATGCTAGGGGCGGTCGAAGCAGATAATCAGGGAAGGTTGTCCCTGCGCTGCGCTTGTGCGACTTACGTCCGTTAGTGGCTATGTAACTATCTGATAGGCTCTTAATTGTCTGCCCTGGTGATTCTAATCACCGTTAGGGGCGCTCCAAATTTCAAAGTTGAGGGTAGAGATAGGTCATTGAGGGGTGACCTAAAGGAGATTGTTACGCAATGAAGCAGCATGCTACAAAACTAACTGCCACCGGTTTCGCTTTAGCGTTGGCGGGGGTGCTACCAGCTACGGGGATTGCGCAAGCCGCACCCGAGCCTAGTGATCCCGTTAATCCCACCGGGGGTGAGCAGCAAAACCAGCAGACCAATCCGAAAGTAAAAACGGCAAATGAGCTGGAGGCAGCAAAGAAAGCGGCACAGGAAAGTGCGGCGAAAGCGGCGGATGCTGATAGTCAAGCACAGGATGCCGCGCAGAAGGCTCAGGACGCCGCGAAAGAATCCGGGGAAAAGTCTGCCGCCAGCGAGAAGGCTAAGAAAGATGCCCTTGACGCTCTAGCTAAGGCGAAAGCGGATAGCGAGAAGGCGGCAAGTGATGCCAAAAATCTCCTCAAAAAGGCTAATGAGAAGAAAACTGCTGCCGATGCCGCCGCTAAGGCCGCAGGAGAAGCCTTGGCTCAAGCCGAGCAAGCTAAAGCGGACGCTGATAAAGTGGTTGCGGATAAGCCTGCTCCCGATGCCGAGCAGCTGCAGGCGGCCAAAGATAAGGTAGCGAAAGCTGAGAAAGATAAGCAGGCAGCAGAAGCAAAGCAGGCAGAGACGCAAAAGGCACTAGAAACAGCGCAAGAGCAGGTAACGACTGCGGAAGCTCAGTTGCAGACCGCCACAGAAGCTCAGACTAAAGCAGCAACCGCGAAGCAGACCGCTGAAGCCGATGTCAGCGCCAAGCAGCAAAAGGTAGAGGAATTAGAGAAGAAAGTTAAAGATCTTTCTGGGGGCGAATCCTCGGCTCTGCAAGAACAAATAAAAGCAGCTCAAGAGGCCCTAGATAAAGCTAAAGCCGAGGTAGAAACCGCTAAGGCTCAGGAACGTCAGCGCCAAAGCGAGGTAGAGGCGGCGCAGGCAGCAGTCACTACTGCGGAAACCGAGTTGCAGGCAAAGCAAAAAGACGTTGAGCAGGCGAAGCAAGATAAAGCCAAAGCTGATCAGGCAGTAGAGACTGCCGCTGCGCAGGTAAAGGCTGCTCAGGAAGAGCAGGCCAAGGCCGAGGCTACTTTAGCTACTCGCCAAGGTGAAACCGCAGCTGCTAAGAAGGACGCCGAGGACGCCAAAGCCGCGCAAGCGCAAGCCGAAGCAAATCTGGCAAAGGCGCGCGAGGACAAGCGGAAAGCCGAAGAGGCGGTAAAAGCCGCAGAAACCGAAGTAGCGAATGCGCAAAAAGCGGTGGACGAAGCAGCCAAAAAATTCAACCAAGGCAGCTTCGGGTTCTTTAAAGCCATGGGGTCACAAGCCGCTATCGACATCCTAAATAATGCCCAATATGCTAGCTACACCAAAAAAGGCGACCCCAATGACGCCACTTCACTGGAAAATATGAAAGTCACTTTCAAGTGGATCCGGGAAGCAAATCGGTTAAGAGCTTTAGAAGGACTAGCGCCTTTGAAAGTCACTGATTTGTTGATGGCAATGGCGCAATCCAATGCCAACTGGTCCGATACCCATGAGAATCATTCCCGGCAGCAGCATGAAAACCCAGACAGTTGGGGGTATGCCGAAAATCTGGCAAATGGAGCCGGAGATGGATCCTCTTTTCCGAATCCTTTTGGGGAGGAAGCTAAATATGGGAAAGAAACGAAAGCAAATAATGGAACCGGTTTTCAATACGTGACTTGCTATTTTGGGGGGTCATTTTGCTATCCCGATGGCTGGTATTGGGGAGAGAAGCGTAATTATCTTTCTCAAAAAGCCGGTGAGACTTGGAACGGGAGGAGTAATAACGGAGTAACAGGACATTATACAAACCTGATCGGTGACTATAATGTGACCGGTTACGCCGCAAGTACTGATCCTGATAGCAAGCATAAGCCAACGCATATCCAGGTCTTTGCTAACCAAAACACATATACCGCTGGGGAAGCGTATACCGTTGATGAATACGAAAAACGGTTTATGGACTACTACAACTCGGTGACTCCGGAGGGCGCAAAGAAGAATCTGGAGGCAGCGCAGGCGAAGCTGGCAGACTTGCAGGCTAAGGCTAAAGCTGCAGGCGAAAAAGTCACCAGTGACGAAAAGGCGTTAACCGACGCTCAGGCAGAAACCAAAACCAAGAATGACGCCTGGAAGGATACGCAAAGCAAAGAATCTGAAGCGGCTGCGGCTATCGAAACTGCCATCCAAAAGGTCAAGGACGCTGAGAACCAGAAGGCGACTGCCGAGGGTGTGGCAAAGGAAAAAGAGCAGGCAGTGCAGACAGCTGCAGAAGCCGCTACTGCCGCTGAGAGCGCCCTCGCGATTGCCAAAGCCAAGGCAGTAGCCGCGCAGAACGCCCTAGAGGCAGCGCAGCAGCAGGTCAAAGCAAAAGAAGCCATACAAGATGAAAAACGGCAAGCGCTAAAGGAGCTCACGGTTGATGATGCCTTGGCAGCGGCGCAAAAGGAGTTAGCCCAGGCTCAGCAAGAACTAGCCGCAGCGAAAGATGAAGCCCAAGCAGCTGCCAGCCAGTTGGAGGCGGCGACTCAGGCGCAGCAGCAGGCACAGGTAGCTAAAGAAGCAGCAGATAAGGCTCTGGAGGACGCCAACACCGCAAACCAGCAGGCTGCGGCGGCAGTCAGCCAGGCTGAAAATGAACGTGCGGCCGCACAAGCGGAACTAAATCCGCTAGCTGAGCAGCAGAGGGCTCACGATCAGCTGGTAGCCAAGGCAGAAAAGGCAGCTCAAGACCTAAAACAGGCGCAAGCTGCGGCCGACAAAGCAAATAAAGACCTGGAAGTGGTAACCAAAGTTGCCACCGACCTGCAAAATGAGCAGCAAGCTAAGCAAGCGCTGGCGGATAAACTGAAGGCTATCGATGGGCAGAACGCCTTGGAGAATGGTCTGGACGCTACCGATAGCGACCTCAATAATTTGGGATTGCCTGCCCTCTTTAATACTTATCGGAATGCGAATACCGCTGCCCAAAAGGCGCAGAAGGAAGCAGATCGGCTAGCGGGACTGGCCAAGACTGCGCAGAAAGAACAGGCGGAGGCCGCCGAGGTAAACCGGCAAGCCCAAGCGAAACTCGCTGCTGCCCAGGCAGAATACAACCGCTACCATCAGGTGCAAGCAGCTGCCTCAGTCAACGGGAAAACCCAGTTCTTGCCGGGAGCAAAGTTCCAGGTACGTTTCACCGGATTCAGTCCTGACAGTCAAAACCAGGTCACTATGCGTTCAACCGTGGTTGACCTGGGAGTGCATCCGGCGGTAGGGAAAGGCGAGTTTATCGTAAATGTGAGTGCGCCGATGGAACTAGGTGCCCACACCATTACCGCTACCAACGAATGGGGCGAGCGCGCTACCTTCAAATTCCAGGTAGGAGAGAAACAACCAACGAATGCGGCAGGAACACGGAAGGCTAACGCCGACAGGCAAGTAGCCGGCGAACAAATGCCAGTAACCGGGGTATCTATGACTTCCCTGGTGGCATTAAACTCCCTAGCGGTAATCACCGGAGTGGGGCTGGTAGCTGCCAGTCGCCGTCGCTCGCAAGAAATCTAGGGATTTAAATATCCGTTAGCACACCGAAATCCCCTGGGCTAAAAAGATCAGCCCAGGGGATCGGTTTTATCTAAATAGGTGCGGTAAAACCGAGGCTGTACAGCTTCATCGGTTTATCGCCGTGTTATAACGGGGCGGCAGAGTGAACACAGCTTGACCCCTAAGCTATGTCTCCGCCGGCTAACGGGCACCAGCGGAACGTCTGATTGTAGTCAGGGAATCAGCAGAGCTACTGTATTTCCCTTAAAAAGTTTTGGCTACCTCTTGACCGTGGAGCCAAGAGGTAGCCAAAAAGTTGATAGATGAAAACTAGGTATTACTTAAAACTATTTGAGTAGCCAGGTAGCCGTAGCTTCTTTGTCCATGATGTTTCCGAAGTAGGAAAGGCTGGCAGCGTCCGGTTTGACCGGAATAATCCCGGTCACGGTTCCCCCGGCTTTTAAGGTTCCGGTATTTAGTGGTTCTTCGTCCAGGATGGGAATTCCTGGATCTTCCATATTTCCCGACTCTGAGGTTTGCTTCCAGTCAAACTCGTTGTAGTCTACTGGGTCAGACCCGGTGTTTTTGTAAGTGACGGTCACAAGCAGGTATTTGTCGCCCGCCTGATCAGTCTTTTCCGCTTTAGAATCAACTGATATTTGTAAACCATTGTCCAAAGTAACAGATTTTCCGATAGCAAGCTTGGAGTTGTCTGTCTTCTGATCGGTCTTCTTGGAATCACCGGCATCAGCTTTTTGAGTCGTACTGACAACTGTCGATCCAGCGTTCACTTCTTTGGATACCTCATCAAGCGCTTTCCCGAACACCCACTGAGTACAAATAACGATCACGATAGCAACAACGTTGATGATTATTGCTGCAATCGTTAGCCCTTTTCCTCCTACTTTTCCCTTGCGGATAGAAACTATGCCTACGATTCCAAGCACTAGACCAATAACGGCTAGCAGGAAAGAGAGGTTATTGAGAATAGGAACCCAAGAGCCGATTATTGCGATAATCCCTAGTACGAGAGAAGCAATCCCTAGTCCTGAGGTTTTCTTAGGTGCAATCGGCGGCTGGAAATTTTGTGCTTGAATGTTGCTTTGCTCTGGAGGCTGGGTATCCGACATGGCTACTTACTTTCTGTAATTTTTGTTGTTGAAACGGTTTGTAGGATTTAGCCGGGAAGGCAAGACCTACAAGTTTGTATCTAAAGGATGGGGATGTACTGGTTTGCTTTGTAAATTCATGTAAGCAAAACTCTGAAACAACCCCGGTCCCAAGTACAATGCGATTGTCTCGGGGGGGGGGAATCTGTCAAGTATATTTGCCGTCTTTTGGCTACTAGGGGCAGATTTAGCGATTCCTTATCTAAAAATGCATTGCGTCTGGCCAAAAGTTCCCCCGCAAAGTTATTTGCTTGGTGCCGGAGAGATTTGCCTGGACTAAGAAAATAAGTGGGGGAGGGAGAATCCATCTCCTGCGTAACCAACTATCTGCCGAGAGTTTGCCCGGCAATGAAACAGTATTGTTTCCAGTGGTTGACATGACGCAGATTTGTTAACTAAAGTTAACAAGGTGGAGGTTAAGGAAAGCGCCTATAAACACGGCGTAAGCACCATAGACCTACTCCACGCAGTAAATACCCCTATAGATGTATTCCCCATGGACGGATACCGCATAGTGATAGGAGCTGGCACAGATGGCACGCTTCTGGAAACAGGAATCCGAAACCAAGTCATCTTCCATGCGATGAAAGCAAGACCGAAATACTTAAGGAGGAAGCGGTGAGTAAACGGACTATTGAAGAAATGATTGATGAGATTGAAAACGCTAACAATGGGGCAGGACCCGACCCGGTGGCTTCCGTCTACCGCGGTAAAGGACTTGCGCAACTAGCAGCAGCAATCCAGGCAGAAAAACGTGCCCAGGACGCCATTGCCCAAGCGGTAAGTACCGCTAGGGAAGAGGGGGCAACTTGGGAAATGATAGGTGACTATTTAGGGATGACTAGAGCGGGAGCATACAAAAAATTCAAATCCCTGCAGGTCGCTTAACCTAAGGAATGTTTTTCAAAATGCGCGGTTAATACCTGAATGGAGGTGCGGATTATTTTTTGGGCAGTTTTAGACTACCGGCTAGTAGTGGTGTCTGTATTGTTTTATGGTTAATCCGCCGAGGGTGAGTTTGATGCGATGGCTGTAGTAGAAATGAATGTAGCGTTTCACACCTGGAGGGGGATTCGGTTACTGCTGGTATAGGCGCGCCAAACAAAATCAAGAAAACTGACGATAACTGACGAACCCAATGACAATAGCGAAGATGAAAGTGGCGGGTTCCTAGCGCAAATTATGCTTGGAACCCGCCAGTTTCTATCTAGCCCTAACTCTTAAGCGAATAAAGCTAGGCAGAAATTTTTCGTATAGCTACTCCGGCCGAAACCAGGATTCCGCTTCCGAGCAAGAAGAGCGGCAAAGTTGCCCCGGTCTGCGGTAGTTGCTTACCGTCCGACTTGTTGGCAATCACAGTTTTCTTAACGATCTTAGAATTATGCTTGTCCGCTGCCGGAGCTGGTACTGGTCGTGTTTGCGATCCCGGTTGCGGTTGTGTGTCCGGCACAGGCTGCGGCTCGGGTGCCGGCGTAGCCTCCGTCGTCACTTGCACGGCGGGCACTTGCGCTAAATCGCCGGCGGTCAAAGAATTACCGCTGACCACCGTAATCGTTGGAGCGGCGCTAACGGTTTCCCCGCCAACCTGGGAAGGCTTTACTTTGTAGGTAAACACTCCTTCCCATTTTCCGTCTTTCACCGTGCCGGTTAGCGGCTGTGCCTGTACCTCACCGGTGCTGGCGGTGTAGGTTATTTGCAAATTCTGGTCAACGCTTGGCGCCTGCGGGCGGGGTTGGGAATTCAAATCCCACCTGGCATACATGTCTTGAATGCCGGGGTCGGCATGCCACAGCTCCAGCTTGTTGGCCCCCGCCACCATCGGGCAGCTCACTATTGCCTTACCCTGTGCGGGTATTGTTTCCGGCGTCATAGTGCACTGCGCCTCTACCGGTGCGCCGTCTTTGGTGAGTAATACGCGATAAGCTTTCGCCGTATAGTCTTCGGTGGATATTTGTACACTAAAACGCGGGGGAGTAACTGGTAATTGCGTCGCGCTCACGCGATAAGTGAATTCTACTTCCGCCGTATTTGCAGGAACCTTCTTAATGCTTTCCCCAACTACCTCTGCGCTAACTTCTCCCCACGGCTTTGCTGCACCGTCGTTTTGGGTGGGAACATAGGTCGCCTGCACTTTGTATGGTCCACATTTGATGCCGCTATCGCATTTCAGCGGATTCTCTACCGCTGACGCTGTAGTCACACCGAGCGGGAACAGCAGCGCGCTCAAACCCAGTGCAGTAAATAATCTAGGCAGTCTTTTCATCTACAAAAGCCCTTCCGTATACTTAGGTTAACCTTACCTAGGTAGAGTAAAAGGGAAAGGCTTATTTGTCTAGTAATGGTAGTCATAAAACTCTAAGCGATTTGCTTTTGGGGCGCCAAAGTAATGGCCCGGTAGCCGATTTGGCTGGTAGTTATTTACGACGGCGGCGTCAGCGCGATTCCCAAATACGCCAAGATGTAGGAACCTCACAAGGGGGCAAGCGTGTAGGCTAACCCGCTAGTTGCGCCCTCATTTTTCTCAGTTCCACAGCCACTAGACTGGCGGTGGAAAGAGTGGTGAACCCGCCGGCGAATCCGGTTCCAAGTAGCTGGTCGACCAGCTGATTGGTTGCATTTGCGCACTCGGGAAGTGGGGTGTTGGCGGGCAGTTTAAGGCTTTTTTGGGCGAATGGAAATCGAAATGTACTGCGGATACAAATGGACAAGAGCTGTGGGAGTAAACCCGCACCTACCAGCGGAGATGGAGGGATTCGAACCCTCGAGGGGCTATCCACCCCAACTCCCTTAGCAGGGGAGCGCACTAGGCCACTATGCGACATCTCCAATGTCAAAGCACCTCCATAGTTTAACGGACAGCAAGGTTAGCGGCAAAAACTGTTCGCGTGCATCCGGTCACTAGCTCCTCGAGGTAAAGGTTGCTCAATATTTCCAGCGATTTCGCTCCTGACTGGCAAAACATTAATTCTGGAGGGAGTATCTCGGCCCCTGTCCTCATTCCCAGGGTTTAAGACCGCAGCCGGGAAAAAAGCAGAAATGCCTAACATGATGAACATGCACAGCAAGGTCAGCCGCCCGATCGGGCGCAACCCCCAGGGGAAGCGTCAGCATCCGTGCCCTCACCGCGGTCAGCGCTAAAACAAGCCGCGCGGTTAACCGGGCCCGTGGGTATGGGGTATCTGCCGCTGGGAATCGCTTTCGGTGCTTTTGCGGTCACCCAAGGATTCCCCATTTGGCTGACTATTTTGTCGGCTGCGATTATCTATGCGGGCTCGATGGAGTTCACTGCGGTCTCCCTCATCCTAGGCGGGATTGATTTATTTCAAATCGCCCTCACCACCCTATTCGTCAATTTCCGGCATGTGTTTTACGGGCTAAGTTTCCCGCTGCGCAAAATAAAATCTGCGCCCGCCCGCTTATACGCGATCCACTCCCTCACGGACGAAGCCTATGCCCTGACTGTCTCCCATCTGGGAGATAAGCGCCTAACCGGACCGGTCGTCCTCTCTATAAATCTGCTCTGCCACCTTTATTGGGTAGGCGGGGTAACCGTGGGGGCCTTCGTGGGCAAAGCCCTACCCTTCGACACCGATTTCCTGGGGTTCGCCCTGCCCGCCCTGTTTGTCACCCTGGCAATAGATGCCTACCGGCAAAGCGACTATCTGCTGCTAGGGTTAGCCGCGCTAGCCTGCGGCTTAATCGGCTCCATCTGGTGCGGAAAATATATGCTCATCACCGCGCTTTCAATTTTCACCGTGGTGGTTTTACTGCATTGCGCCTGGGTAATGCGCCGCAGTCCTTCCGGGAAAGAGGGTGCCTAAAATGAACCCTTTAACCTACCCCTACGCCCTCGGTGCTATTGCCGTGATCTGGGCAGTTACCTACGCATTGCGCGCTTTCCCCTTTGTGGCGCTGCGCGGGAAAGAAGAATCGCCGCTGGTACGCTTGGTCGCCACCAGTATGCCGCTGGGAGTAATGGTAATCCTGGTGGTTTATGCGCTGATGGACACGGATTTTCACGCGCTCTCCTCCTGGGTGCCGGCAGTTGGTGGAATCCTGATAACCGCTGCTATCCACTGGAAATGGGCGAACGCGATGGCATCTATCGTGGCGGGAATTGCCACCTATTGGGCGCTGGGGATGTTACTGGCATGAGGGCGCGACTGGGGTAAAACACCGGGAATCGCTCCCTAAAACCCGCCCGGAAATCCGGCTTTATCCCCGCGGCTACGCTTTTAGCGTGGAAAGCTGCGGGCGGTATTCCAAGAGGACTAGGGTAAATAAGCAGGGATTTAGATTGCAAGGTTTGAGGAGGTAGCTTTGTCACGCACATTTACCTCCTTCAAATACCACAACTACCGGCTGTGGTGGATGTCTAATATTTTTGCTTCCACTGCCACCTGGATGCAGCGAGTCGCCCAAGACTGGGTGGTGCTGATGGTACTCACCGACCAGTCCGGCTTTGCAGTCGGGGTAGTCACTGCGCTGCAATTCTTGCCGCAGTTATTGCTGTCGATACCGGCAGGAATGGTGGCTGACCGCTTCAATCGGCGCCGCATCATTCAGATCTGCCAATGCATAGTTGCCCTCTGCGGGCTCCTAACTGGGATATTGCTGCTCACGGGAGTCGCCGCCCTCTGGCATATTTACATAATCGCCCTGATAACTGGGGTAGCGGATTGCCTAACCTCCCCGGCACGGCAAGCTTTCGTGTCGGAACTGGTCACTAAGGAAGATCTCCCTAATGCGGTGGGGTTAAACTCTACCGCCTTCAACTCGGCACGTCTGATTGGTCCGGGACTCGCCGGGTTTGTGATCGCTGGCATCGGGCCGGGCTGGGTTTTTATCGCCAATTTCGTCCTCTTTATCGTTCCGGTCCTCGGCTTGTCGCTGATGGATCCTGCCCGGCTTTATCGCCCGGAAAAAACTTCCCGCACCAAAGGAATGATGCGCGAAGGCCTGCGTTATGTGCAAAACCGTACCGACATTAAAGCGATCATCGCCATCCTTACGGTAGTGGGGGCGTTGGGACTAAATTTCCAGCTCACCCAAGCGGTCATGGCCACCCGAGTGTTCGGTAAAGGTGCAGGTGAATATGGCTTATTGGGCTCGATTATGGCGATCGGCGCCCTGGCGGGAGCCCTGCAAGCTGCCCGGCGGCGTCAGCCCCGAGTGTTCACCGTGGTGGTCTCCGCCGTCCTATTTGGAATCTTAGAGGGCGCCTTAGCGCTGGCTCCCACCTACGAAATCTTCGCCCTGTTACTGATCCCCACCGGATTCGTAATGTTGAATCTGCTTACCAGCGCTAACGCCACTATCCAAGTTTCTACCGAGGAAGAAATCAGAGGGCGGGTACTGTCCATTTATTTCCTCTTCTTCCTGGGAACCACCCCGATCGGGGCACCAATAATCGGTTGGGTAGCGGAACATTGGGGCCCCCGGTGGTCACTAGGCGTCGGCGCCATCGCGTCCTTGCTGGTTGCGCTAATAGTAGGCATTTGGCTGTGGCGGCATTGGAAAGTAGACGTTACCCTGCGCGCCTCCCGCCCCTTTGTCAGCATCGAAGGACCGCGCGAACGAGCGATGCGGCGTCGGAAAGAACGCGCGGAGCGTCAACGGATTATGGATAACCAGTCACGAGACACCGGAACCTAAGGCAGTCTTCCAGGCACATACCCCGGTGTTACCAGCGTAAAAATTAGAGAAAACCCAGGTATATCCAAATTTCTGGGATTTTGTTCCTCTCGATAGTTTTCCTGCCGGTTCCGCGTTGTTAACCCACAGGTAACTTTAGATTGTTAGCTTCCAGGTGAAAGTTAAAATTTCTCATCTGGAGGGAGTTAATCCCGTGACTAAAACTGATATGCCCCCTACAGAGGTGGAAGCACCTTTGGGACAACTGACTTTTTTCCAAAAACTGGCGAAAAAAGATGTGTACTGGCATTTGGCTTTCGGTGGTCTGCTCTTGGGAAGTGCCATCTGGTTCATTTTTTGGGCTTTCGATTACGTAGGAGAAACCGATCAAGCGTTACTGCTAGTAATAACTATCGCCTTTGCGGTGTTCATGGCCTTCAATATCGGCGGTAACGATGTGGCTAACTCCTTTGGCACCTCCGTTGGTGCGGGCACCCTATCAATGAAACAAGCCCTAGTAGTGGCCGCGATTTTTGAGGTGTCCGGGGCAGTAATCGCCGGAGGAGAAGTAACCGATACGGTGCGCTCGGGAATCGTAGACCTATCGGCCATCTCGAATCTGCAAGCTATAGACTTTGCGCTAATCATGACATCTTCCCTGTTAGGGGCGGCAGTATGGCTGCTGGTAGCGACCCGCATGGGGTGGCCGGTATCAACCACCCACTCGATCGTAGGTGGCATCGTCGGCGCTGCTCTGACCGTAGGCTTTACCACCCACACCGGGGGTTGGAGCATGGTGCAGTGGGGAGGCATCGGGAAAATTGCCATCTCTTGGGTGCTGTCCCCGGTATTGGGCGGGGTAGTGGCCTATATCTTATTCAAATCGATTAAATCCTCGATCCTGGTTTACAACGAACGCGCTGACCAGCGTCTACGTGAAATTAAACAGGAACGTGCGGATCTGCGTAATCGCCACAAGGCCTGGTTCGAGCGGCTCAATGAAATCCAACAGGTTTCCTACACCAACGCGATGGTACGGGATGCTACCACCATGAATATGGGGGACTATGATCCCTCTGATCTGGAATCTGACTACTTCAAAGAGCTCGAACGTATCAACCGAGAAAAAGATGATCTCAACGCCCACAAAGCTCTAGATACTTGGGTGCCATTGTTGGCGGCATTTGGAGCCGTCATCATCGGCTCCCTAATGTTGTTCAAAGGGCTAGATAACCTGGATATCAACTTATCTATGCTGGGTAACCTGTTAATCCTGACGATGTTGGCGGCAGCAGTGTGGATGGCAGTCTTTATTTTTGCGCGTTCCCTCAAACGGCGTGATCTTTCCCGCTCAACCTTCCTGTTGTTCTCATGGATGCAGGTCTTTACCGCTTCCGCATTCGCTTTCTCGCATGGGTCGAACGATATCGCCAACGCTATTGGCCCCTTCATTGCGGTGCTAGACGTCTTGCGTACCGGCGGTATTTCCACAGAAAGCGCTGTCCCGGGAGCAGTCATGCTCACCTTGGGGATCGCCCTGATTGCGGGGCTGTGGTTCATTGGTCGCTACGTTATTAAGACCGTAGGATCTGGGCTTACCGAAATGCACCCGGCCTCGGGATTCGCGGCAGAGCTTTCGGCTGCGGCGGTAGTTATGGGGTCCTCGCTGCTGGGGCTGCCGGTTTCCTCTACCCACATTTTGATTGGTGCAGTGCTCGGGATCGGGATCGTTAATAAAGCTGCCAACTGGTCATTAATGAAGCCGATTGCGCTGGCCTGGGTGATTACCTTGCCGGCTGCGGCGGTTATCTCCGCGATTACGGTGAGCGTATTGCGGGTGATTTTGTAGGCTAATAGTTAGCCCCCTTCGGCCAGGTACTCCTGAGGATCGTCCTCGGGGTGGTGCCTGGCCGAAGAGGTTTTAAAGGGAAGAAACAGAGGAAGTAGCGCCGTTTATAGTGCCCCCGAGACGATTCGAACGTCCGACACCCGCTTTAGGAGAGCGGTGCTCTATCCCCTGAGCTACGAGGGCGCAAGGCGGCCGTCAGCGCCTCAGCCAGTCTAGGATAACACTGGTTAGGCAGGCTCAAAATTGCGCTCCGGCTTATTGCGGGAGAAGCAGGACGTGAGAATTGTCGTTTTCGCGATCTTAGGGCATGGCAACCAGGGCAAACCCCCGCTTTCGCGTATGGTGGCATCGTGAGCTATAACCCGGAAACAGAGATGACCACAGCGGAAGACGTTACCAGCGAGGTCGCCGCGGACACAGCGGCGCCCAAAACCCGTAAACAGCTGGTACAGGAGATGCTCTCGCACTGGAATGCTAGCTTGGAGCATACGATTGCCGAGGAAACCTCCTCCGGCTACCTAGAGCTGTCTGCTGCCCACCCCGGGGGCTTAGCACAGTTATATGGAGGGCGTCCGACTCGGTTATCTAACCTGGTGCGCGAACCGCGTGCCCTGTCTCATTGCCGTATCCGGGCTCGCGAAGTGCTCGCTGCCTCGCGTGATCGGGAATCCCGCTACGGTAGCGCGCCGGTTTATTTGGCGATTGGGACTGCCTCCTGGCGGCAAGGCGGCAGCCTGGGAGCCGCCTGGGAACGCGCCGCGAGTAAATCTGCGTCCTCGACCACGAAAATGTCGGCAACCGCTGCAACGGCAGTAAATACAGAAAGCAACCTCTCTATCCGCGAAGATACTGCCGAGGAGCAGGCTGCAGATAGCGCGGTATACGATATTGAAAAAGTACGCGCCAATGAGCCGCGCACTATTACCGGACCGGCATTACTATGCCCGGTAGAGCTGTCTTTAACCGCCGATGAGGATGTGCTGATCACTCTGAACAGCACCGTAGAAGTATGGCCCCCACTGGAAGCGGCACTGCGGGAAAAGGGTGAGCAAGCAGAAATTGTTTCCATTTTGCAAGGTACGCAGGCTGCGGTAGCTTTTAGCCCCACCAATGCCCTGCACGAATTGCGGCGCCTGGGGTTGCGGCATTTGCTGGGATTTGACCTCTACGATTCGCTCACCGTGGGGCAATACCTGCATCCCCTTTCCAACCTGGTCAAAGACTTTGCGCTCAACCAAGATCTCCTGGAACAGTCCGAGGTTACTGCCGCGCTTTGCGGAGATGCAGAGGCCGCGGGGGCAGTGCTTTCTCCGCTGCCGCAACCGGTATTGACCGACCGTGATCCCCTGGCCGAGCATGGGGTAGGAGATTTAGATCCCGCCCAGCATAACGTGCTAGATGCGGTGGCCTCCGGGGCAAATCTGCTGTTAGATGCGCCTCCGGAATCGGAAAAGACTTCCACGGTGGCCGCAATTCTAGCGGACGCTGCCAGTGCCGGGCGTACCATTGCCTATGTGCCCGGCGCGCGGCGTCGCCTACAGCAGGTGTTGGGGTATTTGAATCGTTTAGGGCTAGAGAGCCTCACCCTGGACTTGTCGAATCGTAGCCGTTGGCGCGACATTATCCCCGCCAAGCTACTGGAATCTTTAAACGCCCCGGTGGAAGCAGTAGATCCGGCCGCCGATGAAGCCACTATGAAGATGCGTAACGAACTCACTCAGGTGCGCTCCCAACTGGGCGGATATATGGAGCAGCTGCATCGCAAACGCGATCCCTGGCAGGTGTCCGCCTATGATGCCTTGCAGGTACTGGCCGATTTAACCTCTATGAAGCCCGGACCGCGCACTAAAGTACGTTTCGATTTGGAAACTTTGCATCATATTGCTTCCGATGGGGCGAAACGAGCCCAAGAGCTACTGGTGCAAGCCGCCGAAGAGGGGATTTTCTCGCAAACGCGAGCCACAAATCCCTGGCATTCGGTAGTAATTTCTTCTCCCGAAATGGTTGATACCGCAGTAGAGGGCGTCAGTCAGCTAGCGGGTCGCCTGTTGCCGCAGGTGCGCGCGGATATTGATCGCGCTCAAAAGGAAACCGGGCTGCTGCGAGCCAAGAATCTGAACCAATGGCATGACCAATTGCGGATGCTCGACGGTCTGCGCGAAGCCATGGACGTGTTCAAGCCTCAGATTTTCGAGCGTTCGGCTGCCGATATGGTGATTGCCACCGCTACTAAGAAATGGCGTAAAGAACGCGCTCTCAACATGAAGGAATCCCAGCGGCGTCGCCTGATCAAACAGGCTAAAGACATGGTGCGGCCGGGACGAAAAGTGGAAGACCTACATAGAGAGCTGATCCGGGTGCAGCAGCAGCGCCGGATTTGGCGCGAATATTCTCCCGGTGGAGGCTGGCCGGTACTGCCGGGACGCCTTGACCAGATGCAAAAAGCAGAGGAAGCCTTACGCAGCCATATCGCGCGGTTACAGCCGTTCTTTTCCACTGGATTTGGCGATTTAACGCAAATGCCTCTGGACGAGTTAGCCAGTTTGATTGATAACTTGTCCCAAGATGAAAAAGGCGCCGAACGTCTGCCGCAGCGGGTATCAATTCTGAAAGAACTACACGATTTCGGTCTCGATGAACTCGTTGATGACCTGCGGGCACGGCGAGTTCCTTTCGAGTTGCTACGAGCAGAACTAGATCTTTCTTGGTGGGCATCAGCGTTGGCGGAGATGCTGCGTCTAGATGACCGGCTGGCGCATTTCGATGGAGAACGCCTCAGCGAACTCTCTGCGCGGCTGCGTGAACTTGATATTGCCCAGGTTAACTCGCTGTCGGGACAGGTTCTGCACCAGGTACGCCACCAGATAGCCAAACTGGTAGATTCCCAGTCGGAAACGGTCTCTGACCTAGAGCAAGTATTGAAAGATGCCCGCGGCGACCTGCCAGAAGTGATCGGGCAATTCCCGATTGTGGAGCGGCTACGGCCGATTCGCGCGATTCCTCCGGTACTGGTACCCCAGGTTCTCGGCAATGATCACCCCGTGGATTTGCTGGTACTGGACGGAGTGGAAAATACCGACTTGGCAGAAGTTATTCCCGCGATTGCTAGGGCGAAACAAGTGATAGTCGTGGGGGATGTTCGCCGCAGTGAGCAAGGCACGGTTTCGGAGTTTGCGGGCATATTCCCGCAGTTAACTGCGCCTCCTACCCGTTCGCGGGTAAATGAGTGGGTAGCTTCCTTCCTGGCCGATCACGACTATGGACGGGACGTGATGCCGGTTACGGTGCCGCGCCCCTCTCGCCCGGTGACTTTAACGGTAGTCGATGGACGGGGAATGCCTGCTCCTGGTGCCCAATGCGTCGAAACTTCTTCCCAGGAAGTTGAAGAGGTAGTGCGGCAAGTTTGCTTGCACGCCCAGTCTCAAAGCAAAGAGTCTTTGGGAGTGGTAGCTTTGACGGTCAAGCATGCCCGGCGGATCAGTGCCGCGATTATGAGTGAAGTCGCTCGTAACCCGCAGCTAGATGAATTCTTGGGTAGTAACCAAGAAGAACCCTTTGTGATTGTAGACGCGGCGGGAGCTGCAGGACTGCGCCGGGACCACGTGATTTTATCGGTAGGTTTCGCCAAGACTCCTCACGGGCAAGTACTCCATGACTTTGGAGTTATCTCGGCTGCTGACGGCACGGCACTACTGGTAGACGCAGTTTCTATGGTGCGTAGAGAGCTATCCTTGGTGTCGTCGATGGCACCGGAAGCTATCGATCCGCAACGTCTGCATCACCCTGGCTCCCAGATGCTTTACGATTTGCTACAGGCCGCCCGCGCCGAGGCGCAAACTGTCGGGCCAGTTGAGGCCGCGCAGGCAATGGGAGAGGAAGAATCTCAGCCTGATCGCTTGCTACTGGATCTAGCGGAAAGGCTCTATTCAGTGGGGCTGACCGTGATTCCCAACCTGGGACCCAAGAACGGCATGCGGATCCCGCTAGCCATCGGGCATCCAGACTATCCTGATGAACTACTAGTGGCGGTACTTACCGACAACCCGGACTATGTAGCCGAGAAATCTTTGCGGCGCCGCGAACGCCACTGGTTGCAAAGGCTCAAAGAATATGGCTGGGTAGTAAGCATCGTTTATTCCACCGCGGTATTTATGGATCCGGCCACGCAAGCTCAGCAGCTACTGGATCTGGTAGTTGATGTGGTTGAGGAGCGCAAAAAAGCGCAGGCACAGCGGGAAGCAGCGACAGCTCCCGCGCCCGCGGCCTCCCCGGCACCCGCGCCACTGCCCGCTGCTTCCCTCGTTTCGCAAGAGGCAACAAGTGAAGAAGAGCGCAGTGTAAAGCGTCCTGCCATCTCGCGAGGGTTGCCCCTAACCGCCTACGGTGATGATCAGCTAGATGATCTGCTCGCCTGGATTCGTTCGGACGATAAGCCACGCAGCGTGGATGAAGAAGTGGAACTGCTCTTTAATGAGCTAGGTTTGCAGCGCCGTGACGGTCAGGTGGAAACCATCCTGAAGAATGTCGTCACCCGGAACGCTTAACTATGAAGCATCCGGCAGCGCGTACCTACTCCGAGGTGGATCGCCGGCGCATCCGCGAAGGGAAACCCACTTCCTGGCAGGAAAGTGCCGATCCGCTCTCCGATCACCGCGACCATCGAGAAACTACTGATCAGCGCCCGGAAGTAGACTACCTATCCGAAATGCCCCCTCATTGGCGCGAGCATAACCAGTAGCTTGTTTCGGGGTTAGCTGTTTTGGGAGGCAGATTTTTCGGATTGTAGGAGGTCGCGGATTTCGGTCAGCAGTTCTACCTGGGGATCTGCCTTGGGCTCTTCCGCCTCCTCATCAGCCTTAGCTTTAGCGTCACGCATACGCATCAGCTTATTCATCGGCACAATAATGCAGGTGTAAATCGCAAGAGCTACCAGCAGGAAGTTCACGAGGGCGGTAATAATTGCGCCCGGTTGCACAGTTGCGTTGCCCAGGTGGAACTCTAATACGTTATCGAAATTAGGTTTGCCCACTAGTCCCGCAATTAGCGGATTAATGAATTTATCCACGATGGCGGTGACTACCGCTCCAAAGGCGGCACCAATAACTACCCCAACTGCCAGGTCGATGGCGTTGCCGCGGGAAATAAATTCTTTGAATCCCGCAATGAAACCAGTATTTTCTTTACTCATTATTCCTCATTTAGTTGTATTAACCTGTCCTGGCCAATTGTAGCGGTTCAGATTTGCTGGCTTGGACCAGGCGGCCAGCCGCACTGGGGTTAACCGCAACCTCAATGGTGGCGGCTTTTTGTCCGCCCGTCAAAGATCCGCTAGCGGCACTGACTGATAATACTTGCGCCGTGATTTGTGTGGAGAGTCCCTTACTCTCCGCCGCCTTTTGTGCCAGAGCCGGGGGAATGGTTTGCGGATTAGTAGCATCCGGGCTGGTATCGGGGGCAGAGTTAGTATCTTGATCATTTCCGAGGAAGAAAATCACTTCATCACCGGCACTAGCCAGGCCTTGATCGCTTTCTCGCAAAGGTAGTGCCAAAATCACTTTCCTTTTAAAGGAATGTCGCGAAAAAGGAGAAGAAGAAAATAAGGCCGGAAACAGGGTAGTGCCGGCAGCAATGGGAACGGCTGTTCGCTGACCGACTGCCTGGGAAGGTTTCTTATATCCCTGTGGCGGGAGAGCGGCCACGGGAATCTGTTTCACAGTTACTTGGCCAGCCTCAATAATGCTTCCTGGCGGAATATCGGTGGCGGCAACTACGAGTGGTTTCGTGACCACTTGGGGTAGTACTAAACGCAGTAAGGTGACGACTACTGCAACTGCGGCTGCCAGGGCGATAGTGCGTCGCCAACGCCAAAGGAACTCGCGCATAACCAGATTTTTATCGATTTCTTGAGCGCTAGGGAAATACCAGATAATCTGCCGGAAAACATTGTGGAATTTACCCCTTGGGGACAAAGAAACGCTACCTGCAGAAAACCATTAACCGCAGGTTAATTCCTCCTTCTTGGAGCGGTAAATCTGGGGGAGAGTCTCACTGGGGAAGTAACCGCCATGAGCTGCCCCTTAGGGGACACTACAACCCAACTGGAACCTAACCCGCTAACGGGATCGTAAATCTACTCGCTGTCTAGTTTTTGCAAACGCCCCGAGGAGGTAAGTACCTGGTCAACTAACTGGTCATGCGGTTCATGGGGTAGCGTCCCCGCCTGTAAGACTTCCCAGTCATGAGTTAGCGCAATTAGTTGGGGTCGAGGGGGAGAAGTCAGATTGCAGTGCGCCAAGGCTTGATCGTACCAGCCGGCGCCTCGTCCCAGGCGCACCTGCGTCCTATCCACTGCCAAAGCAGGCAAGAAAATAAACTTTAACCCCAGTTTCGCCAGGTCATTACCATGCATCTCTTTGGAAAGTAGCGGCGGGTGGGGATTGAAACGGCGGTATAGAGCGCGAGTATGTTGTACTGGATCTAGCTGTCCCCAACGTGGCTGCTCCAGATCACAGGGAACCACCAGTTTCAAACCGGAATCTAAAATAGCTTCGTTGAGTAAAAAGGTAGGAACTTCAGTGTCGAAAGAAAGATAACTGGCTACTACCTCGCCGGGTTTTAAGGAATCTAATAGCGGTCTGGCAGCCGCGAGAACTTGCGATTCGGCCTGGATACGTTGAGCAGGGGAAAACGTTAAGCGGCGCCGATCAAGGAATTTTTTCCGCAGTGCAGGCTTACTAATCACAGAATCCATGAGTCAATGATAGACGCTCGTGGGTTTGCCCATAGTCGGCTTTTCGCTGCCGCGCTAAAGACCCTGGCAGGTAACCTGGTAACAGTACGAGAACTCAGGAGGGGTAATGCGCACGGTTGCGGAACATCTAAATACTTGTCTTTCCCTAGTGGCGCCGCTAGATCCCCTGGACGTGTTGCTACCGGATGCGGTGGGGTGTGTCCTAGCCGAGGACGTGAGCGCACCTTTCGATTTGCCGGTCACCGACCAGGCAACCTTGGATGGCTATGCGGTACGTTCCCAAGACGTGGGGGGAGCCGGCAAAATGCGTCAGGTTTACCTGGACGTAATCGCCGAGGTGAAAGCGGGGGATGCCGAACCGTGCACCCTAGTGGAAAATAGTGCCGTCCGGATCGCCTCGGGTGCGCCTTTACCAGTGGGAGCCGACACGGTAGTTCCGTTAGAGGAAACCGACCAGGCGCCGGCGCGGGTTCAGATTTTGTCCGCGCCTACCAAAGGAAAAAATATTTTGCGACGGGGGCAAGACGTAAGTGCCGGTACCCCGATTTTGCGTGCCGGATCACGTATTGGATCGCGGCAAGTAGCGTTATTGGCGGGAGTAGGGCGCCTGCGCGTCACAGTGCGTCCGCGTCCGCGGGTAGTAATTTTGTCTATCGGAGATGAACTGATCGAGCCGGGTAAACCGATCCGCGCCGGGGCGGTCTTCGATGCTAATGGGCATGCGCTTTCTTCTGCAGTGGCGGATGCGCGCGCCGACACGTTCCGAGTGGCAGCAGTGCCCGATGAACAGAAAGCACTCTCGGAAACCATTGAAGACCAGCTAGTTCGGGCAGATATTATTATCACCACCGGGGGGCTGTCCTACGGTAGTGCCGATACAGTTAAAGAGGTGCTGGCACCTTTAGGGACTGCGCGCTTTGACAATGTGGCGATGACTCCTGGCAAACAACTCGGTTATGGCACGGTGGGGGAAGGCACCCCGATATTTTGTCTTCCCGGGAATCCGGTAGCCGCCCAGATTAGTTACGAGATTTTTGTACGCCCCTGCCTGCGACATATGGCTGGTTGGGAAGAACTGTACCGTCCTTCTTTGCGCGCGCGAGTAGATCGTGGTTGGCGTTCCCCGGCGGGTAGACGGCAGTTTGTACCCGTGAAAATCGTAGGTGCTCCCGATAGTGGTTACCGCGCGCGTCTAACTGGCGAGCCAGAAGATCTTTTACTATCTACTATGGCTCGGGCGAACGCGCTGGCAGTTATCCCCGAGGCAGTCACTTCCGTCTCGGAGGGCGACTATTTCCACTGCATGGTGCTAGATTAAGGCGCCGTGTTGCTTTACGAGCGTTTAACTTTTCGCCGCAGGCCGCGCTACTATTCACAGCTGGATAATCCCGTAGCTCGCGGCCTGATTAAACCGGGTGATCCGCCGGTAAATCAGCTATCTATTAGGGAAATGGTAGCGCGGGATCATCGGAGGGCGGCGCAGGTAAGAGCCGATAATCAACGCTGGTTGGCGCCTTGGGAAGCCAGTGTTGCCCCGGGGTATCCCCCAGAGGATATGGAGCTGGAAGCGTTCATTCGTCGTAGCGCCCGCCTGGTGCGTCAGCGGCGTTACTATCCGTTTGCTGTTTATGCTGATGATCAGTTGGTGGGGCAGGTAACTATTGGGGATATTGCTCTGGGAGCCTCGCATTCGGGGAACCTGGGATATTGGGTAGCCGAAGCCTATAGCGGCCGAGGAGTGATTACCGCTGCGGTAGCGATGGTGTTGGATCTATGTTTGGGGGCTCCCTACCTGCATCGCGTAGAGATCAATATTCGTCCCGAAAATAATGTGTCTTTGCGGGTAGTGCAGAAACTGGGGCTGCGTTTCGAGGGACGGAAACAGAATTTTTATTGCATTGCGGGAAGCTGGGCTGATCACCTGGGGTATGCGGCAACTGCTGAGGAAATCCCTGCGGGTGGGTACCTGGCACAGCTAGAAAAAAGAGCGAGTCTGAAAGGTGAGGAAGCCTAGGGGGAGCCGGCGGGAGGCTAATTTTCCGCCGTGCTAACCAGCGTTTCCCTGAACGTGAGATTGCTTAAAGCAACGGTTCTTGCCACGGTAAAAAGCGGAAAAATTCCGTAGTTATTGTGGCTATTGGTGCGAGTGTTGCAGATGTTGCATTTTGCTAAAGATTTCATAACTTTGCCTGTTCAACACGCCTTTGTGAAGAGAGAATCTGGCGCCTAAATCCCCTATTTTTGATATGTGGAGTTTATTGGATTGGCCTTGCCGATATTGGTCTTAATTCTGGGGGGAATCTACCTGCCCCTCTTTATTGACACCAAGCGCCGGCAATCCCAATCTCATGGCGATGATCGTTTTAGCGCCAATTTGCGGGTACTTAACACGCAGCCACCGGCACAAAAGCGGCAACGCTACAGCGGAAACCCCCCAGTTTTAGGAGGAACCATGCAGCGACCAGTAGCACCAACCCAGCGTGATCACAGTGAACTGATGGCCGCCCGGCTTACCCGGGCGCGTCAAATCGAGCGACGATCACAAGCTGCGCGCCGCCGTCTCACCCTGCTTACGGTGCAGTTCGCGGTAGGTATGGTGCTGGTAACGGCGGCTGCCGTTAGTCTACTTTCCTGGTGGTGGGCACTTATTCCGTTAGCCACCATTGCGGGAACTCTATTTCTGGGGGCGCGAGCTGCTAAAGCCGGCCGGGAAAATGATCAGCGTGCCCAAGAAATTATTCGCGCCCTCGAGATGCGCCCCGCTAAGGGACATCGGGTGAGTGCCAGCGAAAAGAAATTCGCCCAAATGCACGCCAAGGCTGAATCTGCTCAGAGCGCTGTCAGCGCCGAAAAGTCCGAAACCAGCGCCGCAGCTACCGCCAGCGAAACCAAAGTAGAATCTGCTGGGGAAAACCGGGGGCGCATGGCGCTTGGCAAACTAGCTACGGCTGCCCGGCGTGCCGCCACTTTGCGGGAATATTTTGTAATTCGCGAGGACGAAACCACAGATCAAGTAGAAGAAACGGCGGCGACAGATACTCGGGAAATAACGGCCGCCCGCTCGCAGAAACAGTCTGAAACTGCAGAAGAAAACGTGGTAGTTGCTCCTGTAGAGGATAAAAGCGGCGAAGATAAAGACCACGCGGTCACTGCGGTATCCGAGAAAGAAACCACTACGGTAGCGGAAGTTACCGAAATATCCGCCGAGGACGTCAGCGCGGATACGGCCGCGGAAGCGGAGAGTTCGCCAGTCGCTGCGCAGGCAGCGGCGGAAGCAGAAGACCAGGCAGAAACCAACCGCAGCTGGACGCCCACACCGATGCCGAAACCCATCTATGCCCTCAAACCGCGGTTAGCGCGCCGGGATGTAGATGCGTCTGAGCTGCTCGCAGAACATTTGGCGGCACAGGGCAAGACCCCCTATCGTCCTTCGCGTCCGCGCCCGCATAGCGAGGAATCTTTGACTACCGCGCAATTGGTGGCGCAAAGCAAGCCGGTAGACGTGGAGGCCATTTTGAACACTCGACGGATCGCCAACTAAGAACTGGCTGGGACAAACCTTAACGGTAATCGCGCGCGCCGAAAACATCGGTGCCGATCCGCACCATAGTTGCGCCCTCGCTAATCGCGATTTCTAAATCCTGGGACATTCCCATCGACAGCTCGCGGGCAACCTGCCCGCGTCCTCCGGCAGCAAGTGTGCGATCCCGCAGCTGGCGCAAAATCCTAAAGGACTCGCGAATCCGCTCTTCATCAGAGCTAAGCGCCCCAATGGTCATAAATCCTCGCAAGCTGAGCTGCTCCATTTGTAGCACTTGCTGGGTTAACTCCCAGGCGTCCTCGGGGTTGATTCCCTCTTTGGAGGCTTCGCGTGAGCAGTTCACTTCGATAAAACACGGCAGAACCCGCCCCGGATAGTTGGCTTCTAAGCGGCGAACTAGTCGTTGCGCAGTCTTTAGGGAATCCACGGTTTCCACCAGGTCACAGACTTTGAGGGCGGCAGTAATTTTATTGCCCTGCAGGCGACCGATCATATGAACTTCCGCGCCCAGGTCTGCGGCTCGCACCGCCTCATTGGTAGCTTGGGCTTCCTGGACATGATTGTGTCCCAGCACTACCGGCAGGTCGCGTTTTTTCAGCTCCTTAGCTGCCGCTATAATCTGCTCACTAGTGCGGGTTTTCACCGCCAACTCCAAAGTAACTTCGCTGCGCGCCCGTCCCGCCTGCTCACAGGCTTTAGTGATCCGCTGGTCTACTTGTTCAATCCCGGTTGCGATATCCATAACTCCCACTCTAGTGGGCGCGGCAAATATAGAAAGTTCTGCGGGTAACGCCCTAGGATATATCTCCGTAAGTCACCAGGTAGGGATGTACCTCCCCGCTCACATCAGTTTTCGCGATATCTAGGGCAAATAGCATTCGCCATTCCCATAGCCCGCTGCCATCATCCACTTCTTGCAGCAGCGCCCAAACATTCCTACCGTCCAGCAAGTCGCTATCAGCAGGAAGGTAGCGAGAAAGTAGCTCTCGTGCCTGTTCGCCCTCCCTAATTGCCGCGTGGGTGCTGGCGCGCGCCCCTTGATCCACAGTCAGGTCATCAAAGCGTTCCCAGTAGTCATCCAGCAGGGCTCCGCGATCCTCATCCGACCAGGTAGACCCTTCCGGATGTAAATCTTGGCAATCCTGCAGGCGCGGCAAGCTGTCGAAGGCTATGGCTTCTACGCGCTGCCAGGCGGCATTGCGGAACTGGCGGCGCAAAGCGAAAGGATTAGCGCTGGGTAGCTGGTTTTCGCCGCTCCCAAAGGCGGGTTCTTCCTCGGCATCCTCCGCGAGGCTTTCCCGGCGCTTCCCGCTGGCCAGCGCCTCCCACTCATCCAGCAGCGAGGAATCCACGCCCTTAACTGTATTGCCCAGCCAGATTAATAGCTGGTCAAAGTCCTCATTGCGTTTCTCCGGCGGCACGATTTGTCCCAGGGCGCGATAGGCATCGGTCAGGTAGCGCAGTACTACCCCTTCACTGCGGGCAAGTTCGAAACGGGAAATGAACTGGGTAAAAGTCAGCGCATTTTCTACCAGATAGCGCACCACTGATTTAGGGGAAGGCTCAGAGCCATAAACCCAAGGATTAGAGTGGGCGAAAGTCTTAAACGCGCCGGCAATCAGTTCTTTCAAGGGCTGTGGCCAGGTGGTTTCTTCTAATATCTCCTGCCGCTGGTTATATTCCACGCCCTCGGAACGCAGCTTTTGATACACCTGATCGCGCTGAGCCTTTTGCTGGGCAAGCAGTACCTGGCGGGGATTCTCCAACACCGACTCCACAATCGAAACCAGATCTAGGGCGTAGTCGGGGCTATCGGGATCAAGTAAATCCAAAGCAGCCAGGGCGAAGGGAGATAGTGGCTGGTTGAGCGCAAAATCTTCCGGCAAGTCATGGGTTAGCACTAGGCGCCCAAGCTTTCCCGCCTTTTCAGCAGGTAAATGCCGAACCACTTCCGCCTGTTTTAATGAGGAATAAACCTGCCCTAAGCGGCGCAAATGGGGGTTGGTCTCCTGCGGGACGTCATGGTTATTGCGCGCCAGCCACAGCAAATGTTCCCCGGCATCCCGCCCACCGGAAAGCACATTAAGCGCTAAGGAATGGTCAATCCGGAAATGGGAACGCAGCGGTTCCGGCTGCGCGGCAACCAGGCGTTCAAAAGTAGACCGTCCCCAGGACACCTTCGGCTTTTGGTTATTTGTCGCCGGCGCGCCCTTGCGTTTTTGCCCCTTCGCCGCCAACTTCTTGGCCTCGATTACCTCGGGCGGTGCCTGCACCACCACAAACCCCATGGTGTCGAACCCGGCGCGCCCGGCTCTGCCGGCAATCTGGTGGAACTCTCGCGCCGACAGGTGGCGTTGGCGACGCCCATCGAACTTGACTAGGGAAGTAAAGACCACGGTGCGGATAGGAACATTTATCCCCACCCCTAAAGTGTCCGTTCCGCAAATCACCGCTAGCAGTCCCCGCTGCGCCAGCTGTTCCACCAACAGGCGGTAACGAGGCAACATGCCCGCATGATGCACGCCCACCCCCAGGCGCAATAGTCGCGAGAGAGTCTGTCCGAATCCCTTAGTGAAATGAACTCCTTTTAAGTGGTCAGCGATTTTTTCCCGCTTTTCGCGGTCCAGCAGATTAGCCGACGCCAGTCCCGCCGCGGTTTTCACCGCATCATTTTGTGCAAAATGCACGAGGTAGATTGGCCAACGTCCCGCCTTTACCAGACTTTCAAGTAAGTATTGGGGATCGTCCTCGCTATATTCCATCTCTAGAGGCACCGGGCGCTCCGCCCCGTCCACCAGCACTACTTCCCGCCCGCTGCGCTCTTTCAAGTCTCGGATGAAAAAATCGACGTTTCCCAAGGTTGCTGACATTAGTACGAACTGTACATTCGGCAGTTCCAGCAGCGGCACCTGCCAAGCCCAGCCGCGGTCAGGGTCGCCGTAAAAGTGGAATTCATCCATGATGACCACCCCGGCATCTAGTTCGGCGCCATCGCGTAGTGCCTGGTTAGCCAAGATTTCCGCGGTGCAACAAATAATCGGTGCTTCCGCATTCAAAGAAATATCGCCGGTAATCATTCCCACGTTGCGGGCACCAAACAGCTCTACCAGGTCAAAGAATTTCTCTGACACCAGGGCTTTTATGGGGGCGGTGTAATAGGAGCGTTGATCTTTAGCCAGCGCCGCTAAATGCCCTGCTAAAGCGATCATGGATTTACCTGACCCGGTAGGAGTCGCGGCAATCACGTGGTGACCGGCAAAAATTTCGGTAGCGGCTTCCTCTTGATGGGGATATAATGCTCGGCGGGTGGAGACCGCCCAATTACTGAACCCCGCGAGGACTTCTAAAGGGTCACCCAGCTTACCCGCGTCCTCTAAATCGTCCAGCAGCTGATTTAGGGGAGCAATACTCATGCGGCTATTGTAACCAGCTTCCGCAGTGTGGACACGTTTGCGTAACTTCATCCTGCCGGATTGTCCTAATAAGGACGCCGAAAAGATTTTTGGGCGGATGAAAGGAAAAGAATAACGTGGATCAAGCCGCCGCAATCGTCAAGCAAATAGCCGATGCTATCGCCCTCTACGCCGAAGTTTGGATCCTGATTGGACTGGGAATCTTCTACACGGTGATTACCCGGGGAGTGCAATTTCGCCTCTTCCGCCATATGTGGCACGTAGTGTTGTCCTCCCGCAAAGACTCGCGTGGAGGAATTTCTTCCTTCCAAGCCTTCACTATTTCCCTGGCGGCGCGCGTGGGAGTAGGTAACGTGTTCGGAGTGGCAGCCGCGCTAATCATCGGCGGGCCGGGTGCGATCTTCTGGATGTGGATAGTAGCGCTAGTGGGGATGGCTACCTCCTTTATGGAATCCACCCTGGCACAGATTTTCAAAGTTAAAAACGAGGACGGTACTTTCCGCGGCGGCCCGGCCTACTATATGTGGCTGGGGCTGCACAAACGCTGGTTTGGTTCTATCTTTGCGGTTATCGCTATCATCACCTGCGGTTTCGTGATCACTTCGGTGCAGTCCAATGCGATTGCCGGATCGATTATGGCCACTCTTGGCACGACTGCAGCCCAGCAGGGCACGCACTCGGCAATTATCGCGGTGATACTGTTCGTGTTCGCAGCTCCGATTATTTTAGGAGGAATTCGTTCGGTGGCGCGGGTAACCGAATGGATGGCTCCCATTATGGCCGTGGTTTACGTGATTATCGCGGCGATTATCCTGGTCATGAATATTGGGCAGATTCCCGCGATCCTAGCTTTAATCGTAAAGAGCGCATTTACCGGCGGGGCGCTCGGAGGCGGAATTGGCGGGGGAATCTTCGCTGCCCTGATCAACGGGGTGCAGCGCGGCCTGTTTTCTAACGAGGCCGGGCAGGGAACTGCCCCCAACGCCGCGGCTACCGCCACGGTTTCTCACCCGGTGCGCCAAGGTCTCATCCAATCGCTCGGGGTGTTTGTAGACACCATCATCGTGTGTTCTGCCACCGCCATCATTATTTTGAGTGCTCCCAAAGCGGTGCTAAGCGGTACCGATCCTTCGCAGGCCGCCTCTTTAACTACGGTGGCGGTAGCCTCCCAGTTAGGGGATTGGTCAACCTATTTAATGTTGCTGATTATCTCGGTACTGGCCTTCTCATCGATTATTGCCGCCTATGTTTATTCCGACGTGAATATGTCTTTTGTGACCTCTAAAACCTGGGCATCTTGGCTGGTGCGAATAGTTTCCGTGGCTTCGGTGGTGCTAGGGGCAGTGGTGTCCCTGCCGCTGGTGTGGAACGCGGTGGATATTGCCATGGCGGTTATGACCATCACCAACCTGATAGCGATTACCTTGCTATGGAGGTGGGCAGTAGGCGCCTTAAAGGATTACTCGGCATCGCGGCGGCGCGATAAAGAGGCAGTGCCGGTGTTCGTTGCTAAAAACAATCCCTATCTGCCGGCAGAGTTACCCACCGAGGTATGGAGTGAAGAGCCAGGCAAATCCCTGTCTACTGAGGCCTAGATGCCCTCGCTCGTTATAAGAAACCAAGAGCTAAGGTTTCAGGTTTTCATGTATTTGAAAGCCTAGGGCAAAATAGGGGCTATGGAACAGATCCCCATGAAAGTAGATTCTCAGTTCACGCGTAGCGACTACCTGAAATCTTGGGCAGTTCATGCCTTCACCGCCTCCGGGGTGGTCTGGGCTGGCTGCGCGGTACTTGCCTTAATGCGCCACGACTACCTGCAAATGTGGGGGTGGCTGGCGATTAGTCTGATTGTTGATGGCTTGGATGGAACCCTGGCGCGGCGTTATCGGGTTAAAGAAGTTATTCCTTGGTTTGATGGTTCCGCTCTAGACCTTATCGTCGACTACTTGACCTGGACATTTATTCCCGCAATTTTCATGTCTCAAACCTTAGTTTTCGCCCCGGGAACTCCCGGTAAGGGAATTGACTTGATAGTGACAGAATTGCTGATGGTAGCAGTTTGTGCCTCCTCCATGTTTTGCTACTGCAATAAGAAAGCCAAAAGTTCCGATAACTATTTCGTGGGATTCCCGGCCGCCTGGAATATCGTAATCCTCTATCTATATCTGGTGGCGTTGCCCTGGTGGTTCAACCTGACAATCGTGCTGCTGTTTATTGTGTTAACGCTTTCTCCGCTAACTTTCTGTCACCCCTTCCGGGTAGAAAAACTGCGGTGGCTCAATATTTTGTCAGTGGTAATTTGGCTGGCCTGCATTATTTGGCTGACTATTTACTTCCCCGAACGTAACCTCTTCGTGTGGTGGGCATGGTGGATTAGTGGAATTTACTTTATCGGGAACGGCGTGATCCGTACTTTTGTAGGTCCGCAAGCGGAACGCAAGCAGGCGCAACCAAACCCTAAAGATGTCAGTTAGTACCGGTTTCTTGTGGTTTTAGCAAAAAATTCACCAGATATCGTTCGCGAAAATATTTGGAGCCTTCTACAAAGAACCCAGAAATAATAAACAAGATCACGATTACTATCACGTAAGTGGGATAGTCTTTGCCGGTCATAGCGAAATATATATAGGGAGCCGCGAAAGTAATCGCGGTAGTAAACGTACCTACGATGCGAACCAGTTGGCGCTTGGCGGTAAACATGGCCAGTACCCCCCAGGTGTAGGGGATAGCAGTAACAATATCCATAGTCCAGAGCACCAGCAGAGATCCATGAAACTCTTTTACTAGACTAACCGGTAACACCCGCAGGCTGGAGTAGGTAATTACCACCAGATAAGCCAGCACTTTGGGGTCGGTTAACCATTTTACTAGCGGTGAACGCCGAGTCTCGATAATCCCACAGGCCTTCAGGCCACCCGATATCTTAGGAGGAAGATGGGTCGCATCAATCCCCAAAAATGCGTGGCGGATACGCTGCCTGGCGTGAACACTCAGACCTTCCCAACGGTCAATGATCGCTTTCAGCAGGTCTTCAGGATCGAGCATCCAGGGGATTTTGGTAGATTCTTCCTGCGGAGAGCTAATAATCGCTCCCACTAGTCGCCGGGGATAATCCCGGCCATTAGGGTATTGCGCGACATCAAGGATTCTTCCGGTACCTAGCATCCGAGAAAACCGTTCGGCCTCTTCTCGGGTGCCGGCCCCCAGCCATACCGTGAAAGCCCTCTGTAAATCTGCCCGTAGCTGCCCTAAGAATTGGTCGCCCTCTTTCGTCGCCAGGAAGTGGTCAAGGCTCTGTTCCGGAAGAGAAAATAGCCAAGAAACATCCCGGGTGCAGCCGCGTCCCAGTTCAGAGATGCGGTGCAAACCGGCACTGCGACAAATAACCACCGGATCCAAGGCATATTTGGATACCACAGCGAGATCGGTGAGCTTTTGCCCATTTTTGAAGGAGGGATCGATCATCGCCATGGCTCTAAGTCTATGAGAAATCTAGAAATTCCGGTCTTTTCGCGACAAGAAAGAAAAAAATGGTCATACTAGAGATATGAAGGTTTTAGTAACTATCGCGTCCAAGCATGGAGCGACGGAAGAAGTTGGAAAAGTTATTGTAGAGGAACTGGAGAATGCCGGTCTGGAAGTGGATCTGGAAAAACCAGAAGAAGTCTACAGTCTAGATGGATACGGAGCAGTCATTATTGGCTCAGCGGTTTATCTAACCAAATGGATGGATAATGCCAATGACTTTTGTCGCCGCTTTGCTTCGGAACTGCGCCGCACGCCGCTGTGGGCATTTTCGGTAGGGCTGTCGGGAGTACCGAAAGACAAAGTCCAAGACCCCTCGCGGGTTGGTCCGGTACTTTTGAATATTGAGCCCAAAGAGTACATTACTTTCCCCGGCAGACTTGACCCCACGGAGCTGTCTTTGCGCGAGCGCACCGTAGCCCGCCTGGGGGGAGCCGTTGAGGGCGACTTCCGTGATGACCACTTAGTCCGCGACTGGGCAAAGAAAATTATTAAAGAAATCAAGGCTTAGACCTTTTCCTTTTCTTTCGATACTGTCCGCAGGTTGGCACCTAGCGAGAATTCCTCGCTAGGTGCCAACCTG
>OKEM01000042.1_pt1 | contig 91054 bp, 65 predicted proteins | sample 1610791 | NCBI WGS metagenome assembly OKEM01 (sample SAMN04436686, study PRJEB24849) | human gut metagenome | biome: human gut; feature: NICU; material: stool | host: Homo sapiens | place: USA: Saint Louis, MO | collected 2010-07-27
CTCTCCGCTTTTTTCTCTAGACTCCCTGCAGATGCTGCGTTTGGAGCGTTCGTTAGTGCGCGCCGGTATCGGTGTAGAAGCAAAAATAGAAGATTTTTATGCCGCCATCGGCACCCCCCATTTCCCGGTCACCCAGGTAGAGATGGTAGAGGGCGGGCAAATCTATATTCGCTGTCATCAAGTTTTAACTGCAGCAATAGCTCAATTGGATCAGCCTCCACTGGTGGTGCTAGACAAAATTTGGACGTTATTGAATCTAGAAGATTCGTGGTGTCAGCGAGCACTTGCCGGAGAAGAGTTCGCTGATCAAGCTTTAGATGCGGTTATTGCCTTAGTTCGCCATGCAGAGATTTGGTCGCAGCGTCACTTAAATGCCAATATGAGTGACTACTGTGCGGTGCTCTCGCGGCAAACTCAAGCCGAGGACGTACTTACCGATACCCATGGGATAGGTTCGGCGGTAGCTTTGGAAACCGTGTTTTCCGCGGCGGGTCGCACCTGGGACACCTGTGTAATCATCGGGATGCAGGACGGACAGTGGCCAGTTATCTCCGAGCGAGGTTCTCTGCTGCGTTCGGGGGAAATCTCTGATTTTCTCCATGCTACGGCGCTGCTTAGTCCCACGGGAAAGCTACAGTTAGCTCCCGGAGAGTCCCGCAGTCGTGCCCTCGAGAGGGAACGATCCCTCGCTAGGTGTGCCCTTAGCCGTGCCCGCAGCAATATATTGGTTACCGTGCGCTGCGACGCTGAGGATAACCCTTCGATATTTTTTGATAATCTGCGTGCCCACTTGGAAAATAGCAAGTTTTCTGGCGCGCAATACCTGGGTGCTGATTGGGATCAACAACTAGGAGCGGACACCGACCCGGAAAACAGAAACCGGGGCGGACATCAGCTATTTCCATCTTTGCGTTCCTTGGTGGGGCATTTAAGGGGGGTACTCGCCGGCAAGACGGATGATGCAACTCGTAAAAAAGCAGTGGAAACTTTAGCCTATTTAGCTTCTCAGGGGGCGCGGTTTGCTAACCCTGATACTTGGCGTCAGGTGGGAATAGATAATAGCTGGTGGACGAATCCCGCCGGATTAAAATCTGCCGCTGGCCGAGCAGTAATATCCCCCTCTGCCTTAGAGGACTTGAACGAATGCGAATTTCGCTGGCTGCTCTCGCGGCGGGGAGGGCAGAAAGTCGAAGCTACTGGTAACGCCGCTTGGGGAACTCTGGTGCACCAGATTGCTGAAGAGATGACGGATAGCAGCCTGCAGGAGCGCCTGGCGTTCTTTTACGCTAACTGGCCGCAAGAAACAGAAGCTTTCTTTTCTCGCCAAGACGGGAAAAAACGAGAAGAAATGGTGCGTCGTCTCAGCCGCTATTTAGATGATCATCAAACCCCGGCGGTAACCGAAATAAGCTCCTATGCGGTGGTATCCGACTTAGCGATGGTGGCCGCCCGGTTAGATCGCCTGGAAGCTGGCGAGGACGGGATTAGAATCGTTGATTTTAAGACAGGTAAAACGGTTCCTACCGCAAGAGAATTAGCTGACCATTTACAGCTGGCCTGCTACCAACTGGTTTTAGAAGCTGCTCTCCTAGGAGGTGATAGCCGATCCCGGCAGATGCTGGCACCACTACTAGCGCAGACACCAGAGCAGATTCAAAGCGCCAGTTTGATCTATCTGTCCAAGCACAAGCGGAAAGCTAGGGGAGAAACCGACTACGAAGAAATCCCGAAGGAAATGGTGCAAGCCCCATTAACTGAGGAGCAAAAAGGATTGTTAATAAGCAATATTATCCAGGCGGCAAAAGTGGTTTCCGGGTCGGTATTTCGCGCGGTTGAGAACCAACGCTGTGACCGTTGTTCCTTGCGTTCTTGCTGTCCTCTACAGGCTGAAGGAGAACAAGTGCTATGAGTAATATCCAACAAGTTAGGTACTCGCCAGCGCAGATAGCTAAAGCCATTGGGCAGTATCGTCCGAACGCAGATCAAGAAAAAGTTATTACTGCCCCGGTTGATCAACCGATGATGGTCATTGCCGGAGCGGGTGCGGGAAAAACGGCTACCATGGCGTTTCGAGTGGTTTACCTGGTGGCCAACGGTTTGGTAGCTCCCGATCGGGTGCTGGGACTAACTTTTTCAAATAAGGCGGATGCAGAACTGGGAAGCCGCCTGACTGACAATCTGCAGGTTTTGGCAGCCAACCCCGATTTTTCTGAGGTGGCGGAGGTATTAACTGATCCGGAGACCGGCGGCACCATCCTGCCCGTAACTTCTACCTATAATGCTTTCGCGAATCAGATAGTGCGCCAATATGGTTCTCGACTGGGGATTTCTCCGGCCTGCATACTACTAGATGAGGCACGCCGCTGGCAGATCATGTATGAGATCGTCAGCACTTGGCCAGGGGATTTGACTACCGATAGCAGTATTGCGACCACGGTCAGTAGGGCTTTAGCTATCGGTTCTCAGGTACGCGACCAGCTATTGGACATAGCGCAGGTGCGGGCGGGACTAGCCCAGATGCGGGAACTTTATAGCTTAGGCAGGCCGAAAGGAAGATCCCAGAAACCCAATGCTAATATGCAAAAATTCCTGGATTCTCTAACCCATAGGGGTGAATTGCTGGATATTTTCGCAAGCTATGAGGAATACAAGAAAGAAAATGGTTACCTCGAATACGCTGATCAAATCTACTATGCGGCCATGTTGGTTGCGCGTTTCCCAGATATTCGAGGTACGCTGCGGCAACGCTATGACGTGATACTGCTTGATGAGTTTCAAGATACTTCAGTGGCGCAGCTGAAACTGTTTTCTACTATTTTTGCTGGTAAAGGAGCTATGGCGGTCGGTGACCCTAATCAGGCTATCTACGACTGGCGAGGCGCCTCCGAGCTTTCCATGCAAAATTTCTTAACCGAATTTGGAGTTCCGCCTGAAGAAAAGACCAGCCATATTCAAGATATGCCGGTTACCTATCGCAACCGCGAAGCGATTCTAGAGGCAGCCAATCAGGTAGTGGCGCCGTTAAGTAAACTCGCAGCAGGAGAAAAAGCCCAGCAAGTTGAGCAGCAAATTCGTTCCTTGATTCAGGTGCCTAATCCGGAATATGGATTCGATCCCGCCCCCTCCCCGGAGGTCTTTGCCGCTCCCGCGTCCTCGGTAAAGGCAAAAGAACTAGTTACTTGTCCGCAAAAGCGAGATGACCCCGGTAAAGTCCATCTCTATTTCGCGCAAGACTGTGAAGAAGAAGCGGAATTAGTGGCAGATTTTTTTGCCGAGCGCTGGGGTGAAAGAGACAAAATAGCTCTCAAGAATAAGCAGCTCCCACCACAAAAGCAGGAAAGCCTACCTACCGGAGCAATACTGCTGCGTAAGCATTCCCAAGGGCCAGTAATCACTCAGGCTCTGCGTAGACGGGGACTTCCAGTAGAAATTACCGGGGTCGCTGGTCTCATCTATGATCCGGCAGTTGCCGATGTGATCGCGGCACTGCAAGTATCCGCAGATGCCGGACAAGGCGATTACCTCATGCGACTAATCATTGGGTGCGGCGTTAGCCCGGCAGATATTGACCTGTTGTGGAGATGGGCGCGGCATTTGGCTAACCCAGATGACATTCCCGATATAAATCCCCAAGCCTTCTTGATGGATGCGTTAGATAACCTACCGGAAGCGGGATGGACATCTGCGGGAGCCGGTAGCGGATTTAGTGCCGAAGCACATCGCCGCCTGAGTATTCTCCGTGCCCAATTAGCTACGGTGCGCCGCCATATCCATGAGCCGCTCGGTCTATTAGTACAACGCACAATTTTTGCCCTAGGTTTGGATCTCGATGTCAAAATCCGTCCAGATGGGGGAGTGTCTGAGCGTTGCCTGGCAAGTTTCGTGAAAATTGCCCGCGAATATGAAGCCACCGGAGTTAGCGCAAATCTGCACAGCTTCTTGGATTGGCTCCGGCTTGCTGATGAACAAGGCTCCGGCCTCGACATGCCACTACAGGAACCTAACCCGAATGCTATTCAATTGATGACTATCCATGCCGCTAAAGGCTTGGAGTGGACGTGGGTGGCGATTCCCGGACTCGATGAAAGTCGTACCCACCAGGGAAACCTTCCCAAAGCTCCCTTCAAAGCGGGTAACGGCAAATGTAGTGAATCCTCCTGGATTACCGATGTCGCGATGATTCCCTATGACTTGCGTCCCGATAAGGAAGTGTTGCCAACTATTGAGCGTGGCTTGGAAAAAAGCGGTTATGACTTTGAAGGAGAGGCTTATTCGGATAATCCCAAAGTGCTAGAAAGCTATAAATGTGCCTTGGGCTTTACCTCGCAGTTAGCTGACCGACGTCTAGCCTATGTGGCTTTTACCCGCGCGGAGTCAGAACTGCTAATTGGTGGCAGTGCGCATACCGCTACCGCCGTCACCGAACGCGTACCCTCCCAATTCTTGGTGGAAATAGATCCCACCGGGAAAATGCGCGAACTCCGTAACCGGGAGCCGGCAGGAGATGGCGATGAATGGACGCCCGTACCGAGCGAAATACTCTGGCCGACCTCTCCGTCTGTGCAGTTATCGCGGCTTTCAAATGCTGCAAACGAGCTGCGGACGCTAATAGATAATGCGCACAGTGATAGCTTGCTGCATAGTTTGCTATCTGCAAAAGATACCGAGGAAATACAAGCTTTGGCTTACATTCATTCTCCTTGGATGCAACAGGCGGTACAGCTAATTCGCGATGAACAAACTGAAAACGAAATTCGCGGCCAAGTGGAGCTTCCAATTTCCAGCGGTGTTACCAGGGCGCGTCGATTACAAGAGGATCCGGCGGGCTTTGCATTGAGTCAGCGGCGCCCGCTGCCAGAATTTCCTACCGGAGGCGCTACTTTAGGGACTCTATTCCACGAATGGGTAGATCAGGAACTGCGGGGATCTGTTTATTCCCTGCCCCAGGATTTAGATAAAGGGCTGGCCAAATCGCTACGGAGATTACAACAGAAATGGAAATCTGGAACCGTACACCCTGATCGCGGTTGGGAATATCTGGAATCCGAGATTGAATTTGCGGCGCCGCTGGCGACAAAGCTCGTCGCCCGCATTGATGCGATTATGCGTAACCCCGCTACCGGTAAACCCGCGATTATTGACTGGAAAACCGATTCGTTAATCTTTGATAGTTCCGGCAAGATTGCCGCCGAGAGCGAAGAGAAGGTGGCAAACTATATGCGGCAAATCAATACCTATCGCTTGGTTTACGCTGATTCGCTGGGGTTGCGCTTGGAAGATGTGGAGGCGGCACTTTATTTTGTACGCTACGACTTACTATGCCACCTGGACGATTGGAGTGAGCGTCTGAACCTTCCCCAAAAACTCGAAGAGCTATTTCCGGAGCTGATCTAAGCGCTCTAGGAATATCTACTCGTTTTCGTTAGCTGATGAGCCAGCAGCCACGGGTTCGTCCTCGTCTGCGGATTCTTCCCTAGTCGCTAGCGGCTGAGCAGCAGCAGGGGAGTTTTCCGGGTCATCGCTGGTGGTGTCTTCTGGGGTCTCTAGATTTTTCTGGGTAGATTCATCGCGGAGGACGGGCAACAACCCGGTACTATCTAGGGTGTCTGCTAGCTGCGAGATTAACTCGCGAGCGTCGGTGATGATGTCTTCACTATTTTGGTGTACCCCGTGCATGAGCCATTCCAAGAGCACTAACTCCGAATTAAGCTCAATTCGCGCGTTAAGCTGGGGATCTTCGTAAAGCCGGAGTTTTCGATACTCCTCTAGGACGGTTTTGGCGAATTCGTCTGAAGATGAGGAAACTACCCAGGCTAAGTCGCGGGCAGGATCGCCGAATCTTGCCTGTCCGAATCCGGTGAGGCCACTGATAACTTCTTTGTCTATATATAGGTAGTTTTCTTGTAAATCCGCGTGGATAAAAGCACTTGCGAAACGCCAGAGGGAAATATCTTCTAAGCGTTCCTCCCAACGTTGCCACAGCCGGGGCGGTACGGCGTGGGTAGGGGCGGCTTCGTCTAACAAACTTAGCCAGCGTCTGCGAATCTGGTCAGCAGAAAAAGTTGGCCGCTCGGCGGCCTGTAGAACCCGAGCAGGAAGCTCATGCAGAGCAGCTAGCGCGGCCCCGAGGGAGGCGGCAAGTTTATCTGAAACCGTTAGATCTTCTGCGCGAGCGGGCCGGCCAGGGAAAGCGGGATGAACGAGGGCGTGCTTTCCACCCACTATCCGTACCGTGTGGGATGGCCAGGGTAGGCAGAAGGGCAGGCGCGCGCCATCATGGGAGAGCGCCTGCATAATCTGAGTTTGGGTTTGTAGCTGATTGTCAGCATGCTCAGTGGTAGGGCAGTTGACTAGCCACTTGCGTTCAGCGGTATCTTGAACTGCGCATACCCGTAGATCTTCGGTTTTAAATCGGGGTGAGCATAGCGAAACGAAGTCGGTTTCGGGTAGCGCAGCGGCGGCCATTGCGGCTAGGGGAAGGAAATCATCCATGTCATTCACGGTTTTAGGTTATCAACTAAGCCACGTTTGTGGGTTGAAGCAACCGGAATAGCTCCATTTTCGGCTGACCTATATAAAGGTAGAGAGCGAAATCTTAAGAGAGAATATTAGGAACCTGGTGTGTTTACCTCTCCCGGAAGAAGTAAGGCGGTGCACGCCGGGAAGATTTTGTGTGGCGCTAGGCACTAAAAGATTTGAAGTGATGAAAAAGTTATTAAATCTAGGTCACAGATTGTAGAGTCTGAGGAAGAAAAACCTGGGTGCTGCCAATACTTACCGGCCGGTAAGTATTGGCGTTACAATTTCGTTATAATTAATAATCTGTCTAACGTTGCAGATCAGAAAGCCTTGGTGAAGGCTCACCTACTTTCCAGCGCATAAGTTTTAGTGAATTGTGATGCACGTCACCCATAAATTAGAGCAATTAGCTTGCTTTCATTTGACCGGGTGGTAATATTAATACCAACAAGAAAGAATTCAGGTCGTGAGGGAGACTGAAATGGACAAGGGAACTTCGATCAAGAGGATGGCCGCGTGCGGAATCGCTGCGGCAGCGTTGATTCCTGCTGGCGTGCTCACCGCACAGGCTGCCGAAGGGCTGTCCAATGAGGGCGTTGAGACCACCGTTCAGATTCAGGCTCGTACGACCGAGGTTAGCGGCAACCTAACCGCTAACGATGTTGATGCTACGGCCTATGCGGCCAACAATCTCTCCGCGATTGACCGCATGGGCGGCGCCGGCTCCCTCGCCGGAATTGTTATCTTGGGCGGTATCGGTGCAGCCGGTGCTATTAGCCTTACACGTTCCTTTATGATCGGGTAGATCCTCTTACTACCTGAGAAACCCCGGGCATCCCTCAACTGCCCGGGGTTTTTTGTACCCGGAAAAAGGGGTGGAAATAAACATAAGTTTTATGTTGGGGGGACTTTCTCCGTTTTTGGGATCCTGCGGAATAAGGATTGCTGACTCGGCCTGGTATTGTCTCTTAGCTCCGGGATGGCACTGATAGGATAAAAGCAAAAAGGACTTTAGATGGTTTCCTCTCAAATAGATCCATTTGCGCCGGCAGGAGTGAAGTTTCGTCCGGTTTCCCTGGAACTTATTAAGGTACGCCTAGCAGCGGTCGCACTCGTTCTGGTTTGCTTCATAGCCGTGGCGATAATTCTTTTTTTCGTCCTCCCCGAAAAGTGGATCGGTCTAATATTGATCGCGCTGGTGCTGGCAATAGCCCTCTGGCTGATATGGCTAATTCCACGGCAAGTGCGCGCTATGGGCTGGGCAGTTACGGGAACTGACTTGCAGATTCGCAAAGGGATTATGTTCAAGTCCTTAACTGTGGTTCCCTTGGGCAGACTGCAGTATGTAGACGTAGAAGAAGGCCCCGTCGCCCGTCATTTTGGGATCGCGCAGGTAAAACTGCATACTGCCTCCGCGTCGACAGACGCAGAATTGCCGGGAATTCCGCGTGAACAGGCCGCGCAACTGCGGGAAGAGATTTCTGAACTTGCCGAAACCAATCTTGAGGGTATTTAGATGGGCGATCAATACCAGGCATTAACAAATGAAAACTCTTCGGGATATTCCGAGGACAACACTGCTACAGCTGCTAACAGACAGCATTCCCTGACCGTGGCCGATGCTGTTAGTGCCCCTGCCGGTCGAGCAGAAGAATCTACTTGGCGACGAGTACACTGGCTCACCCCGCTCCTGCAAGTGTGGCAGGCTCTGGTGATCATCGTGGTAGTCGTCCTAACCCAGTCGCTCAATAACGTGATCATGCTGATCAAGAACCTCCGGGAAAACGTACCGGGACATCCGGGGATATTGCTGCTAGTGATTGCGGTACCGCTGGCGATGCTAGCGCTGTTAATCATCTACCTGTATTTCGCTTGGCGAGCGACCTCTTGGAAAATAACCGCTACCGACGTGCAGTATCGCCGCGGGATTTTCTTTAAAAAGCACCGGAAGATTCCCCTAGATCGAGTGCAATCAGTAGATGTCTATCGGCCGTTAGCTGCCCGTATATTTGGCTTGGGAGCCTTGCGTGTGGAGTCGGCAGGTGGGCAAGGCTCCCGGGTAGAAATCCAGTTCCTCGCCAACAAATATTTAGATCGAGCACGCCGGGAGGTAGTTGCTCGTATAGCTGGGCGTTCCCTCACTGATGAAACCTCTCATCAGACGGGAGCTGAAGGCTTGGTCGGCACGGATCTTTTTGCCGAGGACGATTATCACTTAGCCGCAGACGAGTATGAAGTTTATCGGGTTTCACCAGGACGCCTGATAGCCTCAGTGCTGCTGACTTCCGAAGTTGTTTGGCTGCTAATAATGTCACTAATTGTAGTAATCTGCGTGGTCGTTCTTTTCTTTATGGCGGATCTGACTGTGGAGGGGATAGCCGTGGGGAGTATTATTCCCACCATTATTTCCATTGGAATTATTCCCCTGATGATACTGTCTTATGCCTGGTCACGTTTTAACTCCGGTTTCAATTTCAGTGCCAACATTACCCATGACGGTATCCGGGTCACCTCGGGTCTGCTTGCGCTCAAATCCCAGACTTTGCCGCCGGGACGGATTCACGCAATTCGTTTTCTACAACCTTTATTGTGGCGACCTTTTGGCTGGTGGCAAGCTGAAGTTACCCTCGCCGGTCACGGCGTGGAAACCAGTGGCAACCAAAAGAAGCAAGCTGCCGATAACCTGCTGTTGCCAGTAGGAACTCTAGAGCAGGCAAAAATAATTTTAGAAATGGCGATTCGGGATTTAGGGATTAACGAGGGCGCAGAAAGGGAAAAGCTGCTGCAGGAGGCTTTTGACGGTAGGAACTCAGATTCGGTTGCCTCTTTCACTACCATTGCTAAAAAAGCCCAGATAATGGATCCTTTCGCCCGTTTTCGCCGTGCCTTTGCTGTTACCGACACCGTGCTGATCTACCGTGATGGATGGCTACGGCGCAAAGTTACCTTTGCGCCCCACGAACGCGCGCAATCGGTAACTACCAGCGCTGGCCCCGTGCAGCGGCATCTGGGAGTGGCCGGGGTGCGCCTAGACCTGGTACCCGGCACTGCCACTATGAAGGTTAAGCATCTAGATGCACAGGTGGCAGCTCAGTTAGCTAAGGACGAACTGGCCGCCTCGAAAGTGCGCTCCCGGGTGGAACCAAACGCCCAGTGGGCGGAACGCATGCTGCAAACCCTCCGCCCCATAGGACAGTAATTGCGTCACTGCCACGAGCCGGGCTGGCTCGATAAAAGCACTCCGGGGACTCCATGACCTGCTACGCAGGTCAAGCTCCTCTCGTATCTTTTATCGGCCGCGCCCCGGATTGCCAGTTGCTGGCACTACTAGCGCGGAAAATTTTTCTTCCTGCCCAAGATTGGGGAAACCTTGTGCTGTTTGTCGAATTCTTATGCCACCGCACCTGCTCAGATAAAACTTAGGCAAACTGGAATGCTGAAGTTACCCGAGTCTAGTACTATGTCAATCTGTATGATTGGTTTTGAGGTGAGATGGTATGCAACAGTTTGAGAATAATATCTTGGACACTGCATTGCTGCTCGAAGGGGGAGGGATGCGGGGTAGCTACACCGCGGGTGCCATAAATATGCTCCTGGAAGCGGAAATCCACTTGAATTATGTCGCGGGAATTTCTGCAGGTGCTACCAACTTGGTGAACTATTTAGCTCGTCTTCCGCAGCGTTCAAAGCGCTGCTTTGTGGATATTAGTTCTGACCCCGACTTTGGCGGATGGAAAACGGTGCTAAAAGGTAAGGGGATTTTCGACACTCACCACATGTACTACGACCTGACCGAGCCTGGGGGAATGCTCGAGCTAGACTATGTGCGTTTCGCAGCAAATCCAGCCGAATGGCGGATAGGTGTATACAACGCGCAACGCGGAGAGGAAATATATTTTTCCCAGAATCAGGTGGATTCGGAGCAAAAGCTGACTCACGTATGCAAGGCTTCGGGATCCATGCCTATAGCTACCCCAGTCACTTATATAGCAGGTGAGGCCTGCATGGACGGAGCGATAGGCCCCAGCGGTGGAATTCCCTTGGACGTGGCGCAGGCAGATGGTTACGAAAAGTTCCTGGTTCTGCTGACCCGACCGCGGGAATACCTGAAAGAAAATCGCCTACCCGATTTGGCTTATCGCTGCTTGCTAGCGCGGTACCCGAAGGCTGCTCAGGCTCTTATTGAACGCCCCATAAATTACAACCGAACCCGAGCCGAACTAGAACGTTTAGAGTCCGAGGGTAAAGCTTATGTGTTCTATCCGCAGCATATGGGGGTGGCGAATTTTGAAGATAATCCCGCCAAGCTGGAAGAAAATTTCGCCGCCGGATACGAACAGATGCGAAGGGAACTTCCAAAGGTCAAAGAGTTCTTATGGGGGTGAATCTGAGCGGGTATCCCTGATCTGAATCCGGGGATGAACGCGCAAGACCTATGGAAACCCGGATTCTTTCGCGTGGGATTTCAGATGGACAACAGCATGCACTGTCAGAATTTCAACACAAGGTTATGATTACAAGATGAAAGATAGCTGTCGGGTGCTTACTCGTGACGTAAAGCGGATTTTCGCGGTTCCGCGATCCCTGATTATCGTCATCGGTATCTTGGTCACCCCAGCCCTGTACACTTGGCTGAATATTTTGGCCTTTTGGAACCCCTACAACGCAACGGAAAACCTCCCCATTGCGGTAGTGAATAACGATGTGGGAACGGAATCCTCACTGACTGGTCAGCTAAATGTTGGCGACCTGGTAGTTGACAAATTGTCAGAGAATAAGCAGCTGGGCTGGCAGTTTACAGATCAAGCCACAGCCAATCACAAAATCAGAACCGGGGAAGTTTATGCGACTTTTGTCATCCCCAAGACCTTTAGTAAAGATTTAGTCGATATTTTCAGCGGCCAACTCCATCAGCCGACCATCGCATACAACGTAAATGAAAAGAAAGGCGCTATTGCCCCTAAAATTACCGATGCGGGATCAAATGAACTCGATATTCAAATCACCTCAACTTTCCGGGGCAAGGTAGGCGAGGCCATTGCGCAAGCTTTGCGCGACGGTGCCCTAGAGATCGACATAAATGTTGCTGATGCTCAGGGCAGTGCTTTAGATGCCTTGGGCGGCATTAACCGGGATCTGGCCGATGCGCAAGGCACCTTGGATTCCGCCAGTGCATCTTTGACAGGTTCCTTACAGACTATGAAAAAAGTCCGGGCTACGCTGGCTGCAGCTGACCCGGCATTGGCTGATGTTTCCGCGGCTTTGAGCGACGCGCAAGATGTTTTAGGGACAGTCGTCTCCGATGCTTCCGAGTTTGCTGCCCAGGCGGGACAAGCCAGTATTAGCGCCCAAAAAGCACTCAATGAATCCTCAGCGGCCGCGGATTCAGCGGTCTCGAATGCGACAAATAAACTCGCCGAAATAGACTCGCAGCTGCAATCCGGCATTAAAAGAGCGGATACTTCGATTGAGAAAATGCGTGAGCAGATTGCGATTTTAGAAAGATTCCCGCAGACACAAAAGCTCGCTGCGAAGTTGAAATCTCAGCTGGACGAGATACAGGATCTGCTCGACAAGGTCGGGAAAACCGGTTCGGATGCTACCAAGGCTAGCAAGGATTTGCAGGCACTGATGAAATCCTTTAATCAGTCTCTGACGGACGCGCAACACGGCTCCACTGGTTTGCGGGAGCAGTCCACTCGAACCGCATCTCAGTTAAACTCCCAGGTGACGCAACTGTCGGCGCAGTTGGGAGCCATCAACTCCGCGGTGGGCACCGCGCGGATTTCCCTTAAAGAAATTTCTACACTGACCCACGGGATCGATGACCAGATTAGGGATACCCAAAATGTGCTTGATCAGATGCAGGACAACCTGAACCTGCTGTCCAATACGGCTAGCGGGGCGCAAACCGATGTGGCGACTCTGGCTACCGCGCTCCGGACGGGCCCCTTGGAAACAGTCATTGGGCTCGATCCGACCAATATCGGACGCTACCTAACCTCACCAGTAAAATTCGACCAGCAGACGCTCTTTCCCATCAACTCTTATGGTTCGGGAATGGCGGCCATGTTCCTCAATCTCTCCCTGTGGATTGGTGCGCTCATCCTGGTCATAATTTTCCGGGTAGAAGTCGATAAAGAAGGCTTTGACTGGTTGAGTTTGCGCTCGGCTTATCTGGGGCGATTCATGCTCTCCGGGGTGCTGTCCATAGGGCAGGGGCTAATTGTCAGCGTGGGTAGTTTGCTGCTGGGAGTGAAAGCCGCCAACGCTCCCGCTTTCATTGCTACCTCCATGCTGATCGGCCCGTGTTATTTGGCAATTATCTATGCTTTAGCAGCTGCGTTCAGTCACGTGGGACGAGCCCTGGCAATTTTGCTGGTGGTCTTGCAGATTCCCGGCGCCTCGGGCATCTATCCAATCGAGCTCATGCCCAGATTCTTCCGCCAACTGTACCCAATGCTCCCGTTTTCTTACGGCATCGACGCGATCCGAGAAACTATCGGCGGGTTCTATCACGGGCGGTTCTGGCATGTTATGACGATTTTATTGCTCATGAGCGTCACCATGTTCCTGCTAGGGTTTGTGGGGAGGCGTCGTTTCGGTTACTTCACCCAGCTGTTCTACGATGATTTGGCTCGCACCGAACTGGTCGTGAATGAAGACGTTCAGCTACAAAGTCGCGGTTACCGCTTGAGTAACATCATTGCGCTGCTAGCGAACCGGAAAGAATTTTCCACCCGTATCCGGCGACGTCAAGAAGAGTTCAATGCTCGCTATCCCGCTTTGATTAATGGACTGAGTAGCGTGGGGATTTTGGGACTGGTTGTGCTCGGGATGATTTCCTGGCTCACCTCCGCCAGTAAACCAGTGCTTCTGGGGATAGTAGCGGTTTGGGGAGTGGCCATCATGGGGACTCTGGTTGGCGTAGCGGTACTCAAGAGCTCCATCGAACGAGCCGAGAGGCTGTCGCATCTGACGGAAGATGAACTTTTCGAGAGCCTTGCTCGCCAGCGAGAAGCGAATGCTATAAAAACCGAAAATCGGTCGGAGAACCCGAGCAGCGAACATTACCGCAGTCGCAGTAAACGTCGCCTCCTTAGCGCGTCTGTGCGGGCAGACGCTGCGGATGAAAGTACCGAGGAATCGTTGGGCGAATCCGATGCCTCCGCAACCAGTGAGGAGACGCGATGAACGAAGTACTTTTCATTATCCGAGACGACTTTCGTCAGATTCGCAGCAGTATCATGGTTCGGATTTCCCTGGTCCTGTTGATTGTCGTTCCTATGTTCTTCACCTGGTTCAACGTCTTGGCTACCTGGGATCCCTTCTCAAATTCGGGACGGCTGAAGATTGCCGTGGCCAACACCGACGAGGGTTACACCAGCAAAATACTGAACGTCAAAGTCAATGTGGGGGACACGGTACTCAAAGAACTGGCAGTAAATGACCAGTTTGATTGGATAATAACCAGCAAAGATCAGGCTTTGGAGGGTACGCGTTCGGGGGAATATTACGCGACAATTGTGTTACCGGAGGATTTTTCAAAGTCCATGTTTACCTTCTATGCCGGCGGAGCTGCCCCGGCAAATATCACGCTGCACACCAACGAAAAGAAGAACCCACTCTCAGCCAATCTCACCACGCAAGGCGCTCAGGGGGTCACCGCGCAAATCAACACGGCTTTTTCGCAAACCTTGGCAGAAGCCGCCGTGGCTATCGCTGAGGACGTGTCCTCTTATCTAGAGACTGCTGATACTCAGGCAGCTCTGGATCGGCTGAGCAACCACCTCGAAACCCTCTCTGCACAACTGAATTCCGGGGCGAACACCGTTAGTTCTCTGTCTACCTTGATAGGTTCGGCGGTGCCGCTGGCCACCGGAGCAAAACAGCTGGCTGCAGGGGTGAAGGATTCCTTTGAGGAGGCTGTTGACTCCACATTTGATTCCGGGAGAAAAGGTGCTGGCGGAACCACCAATCCCTTCGCATCCGTATCCTCTAGGCTCGACGATGCGGTGAGACTGGCAGAAGGCAATATCTCCGATCTGCAAAAACAATTAGACAAATTGCTGAATTCGGCAACTAGCGCCAGCCAAAGCAGTGCGGACACAGTCGAACAGCTGAAAACCTTGTTGGATAAACAAATCGCTGGTTTCCAACAAACGCGGGACGCACTCGAGCGTGCTCTGGGGCCGGACGGGGCGGATTTAGAAGGGAAGGATCCGGCTGTCGACCGCTTGCTGGCCGAGATGGATGCGGCGATTGCTCGCCAACAAATCTTGTCGGAGCGACTGGGCAGTATTGCATCTGACCTCCGCAGGGGAGTAACTGTAGATTCTGACCTGAGAAAGAACGCCCGTCAAGCCATAGCAGACGCACAAAAAGCTATTGCTACTGCTCGATCCAATTTTGAGAAAAACTTACAGCCAAAAATTGAGAGCCTGCGTAAGAACCTGGATTCTGCCGGAAAAAATGTGAAGATTTTCCGTTCCTATCTGCAGGCGGTGCAAACCGATCTGTCGGAAAGTGCGGGCGGGATGATTGCGAGTATGCGTCGCTCCCAAAAGACCTTGGACAATACCGCGAAAAAGATGCGTGACGGAGCCCGCCGCTTGGATCAGGCTCGGAAACAGATTTCATCTGCCCAGTCGCAAGGGGACTTGAAAAAAATCGCCACCACCTTGGGAGCTGACCCCAAAGATTTTGCCCGTCTAATTTCTTCCCCCATAGCGGTAAAACGCAATGCGGTGTTCCCAGTCGTCACTTTTGGGGTAGGGATGACTCCACTATTCACCGTTATCGCCCTATGGGTGGGGGCGCTTCTGGCGGGGGTTTTCCTGCGTACTGATGTTTCTGAGAATGTGGGCAAACGCTACCTGGCCAGTAGGGGAGCCCGGAAAGATCCTGATGCGACCGCTGGGGCAGATGCGAATGCGGAGGAATCGTCCCGGTTGGAAGGGGCAGACACGGAAGCTAGTGAAGCAGAATCGACTCCAGAGGCGAAAACAGCCGCTAAAGCCGCGGGAAAAAAGCCGGTATTTACCGGGGCTCAAGAGTACCTGGGGCGCTACTTTATGTTTTGGGTGATTGGGATGGCGCAATCCACGTTGCTGATGGTTGGGCTGATTGTGTTTGTGGAGATCAAACCAGCCCATCCCTTCCTACTGATCTTGGCAGGATGGGTAATTTCCACCGTCTTTACCGTTATCGTGTATACCTTGGTGGTAGCACTTGCTAATGCGGGTAAAGCCTTAGCGGTGTTGTTACTGGTGTTACAGATTTCTGCTGCTGGTGGAGCATATCCGTTGGAACTATTGCCGCAATGGTTCCAAAACATCAGTCCCTGGCTGCCCGCCACCTATGCGATTAACTTAATGCGTTCGGCTATCGCCGGGATTTATGCGGGGGATTATGCCTATAACCTGGTGATACTCCTGGTATTCCTGATTCCGAACTTAGTGCTGGGGCTAGTTTTGCGGCGTACGATTGCCGGGCGGATCCACGATATGGCCAAAGAGGTGGAAAAAACCAAAGTCATGTAGCCCGGGCAGAGTCTGTGGAGCGGGGCGCGGCCGATAAAAGATGCGAGAGGGGCTTGAGCCGAACGAAGTGAGGCTCACGGGGTTCCCCGGAGCGCTTTTATCGAGCCAGCCCCATACTGACTTGCAGTCAGCTAGGCAGGTTTTCTTTGGCTATGTGGGTGGTTCGGTCAAAGTCCTCTACGTTATTGGCGGAGTTCCCGCCCAACGGGGAGGAAACCAAGGGAACCTTCTTGAAGCTCAAGGCCGGGTCGTAAGGCATGGGACGCTGGCCTTTGCGGCGCGCGGTGGAAATGATGGTCGCCACCCAGGCCAGGAGCGTCCAGATCGCCAGCACCAGTAGTGCCTTGCCAAATAACAGATCTCCGCCGGCAATCGCGGCGCGGATAGTACGCGCCACATGGGTCATGGGGAGCAGGGGGCTGAGGAACTGGAAGAACTTCGGCGCGGTTTCTACCGGGAAAGTTGCACCGGTGGAGGTAATTTGCAAACACAGTAGGATTACCGAAAGGGCGCGTCCTCGATATCCGAGGGCGGCTACACAGGCTTGGTTTACTGCCACGAATCCAATGGAGGCTAATACTGCTATCAGCAATAGTGCCCCAAAATTTTGGGCATCTAGCTTTAGGAACAGTTGCAGGCCAGTTACTACGGTAACTGCTTGCAGAGCTCCGAAGAGCGACCCGATTGCCATAGATCGGAAACCGCAGCTCCAGAAACTCTCTTCGGGGCGACGCCGTAAATCTAGAGCCGGGAAAATCAAGAAGATCGCAATCGCGCCGATCCACAAGCAGAGTGCCATGAAGAAGGGGGCGAATCCGGCACCGTTATCATGGACCGGGTTTTGACGGATAGATTCCACATCGGCGACTCCACTAGCCGCTTGGGCGACCTTTTGGGCCTGTCCCTTTTCAACGGCAGGCACCTGCTTAGCGCCATCGCGCAGTCCATCTTCCAGGCTGGAAGCACCTGCAGTCAGTTTTCCGATTCCACTCGATAACTGTTTTCCGCCATTGGAGGCTTTGCTCGCCCCTTGGGAAAGGGAGTCAAGGCCGCCACTGAGAGCATTAGCCCCCGTGCGTAACTGCGCGGAATTCTTATCTAGGGTAGAGGCTCCGGCAGAAAGCTTCTGCACCCCCCGTTTCGCCTGGTCTAAACCATTCGCCAAGGCATAAGTGCCATCTTTTAGAGTCGGCTTTTGCTTTCCGGCTTGGGCGGGCGGAGTGAGAGCGGTTTGCCGGCTCAGCTCCTTAACTCCTTTATCGGCTGCGTTCAGCTTCGCTTTCATTTGCTGCGGGTCAAGCTGGGATAACTTTCCTACTATTTGTAGCATTCCCTGTGCTTGAGCAATCTTTGTCGAAAGTTGTTGCAGGGTTAATCCCTGCTCAGAAGCCATTTTGGCTAGAGCGACGCACTGGGGAAATGTGGGAAGCACTGCGGGAGGTACCTGCGCGCACTGGTCAACTGCGCCCTTAAACTGGGTAAGGAACTGGGCGATTTTTGCGGTATCGACTCCAGAATTTGCTAGGGGAGCCAGCAAATCAATCAACTGGTTCCCATCTTTTGCCAGTTTGCTAACTTCAGGTTGCATAGCAGCTATCTGTTGGTGAATTTGATCAATACCGCCATCAACTTGTTTGGCTCCCGCAGCTAGTTTTGGCATATTCCCATTGAGCTGCCCGAGACCGGAGCTGAGACTGGAAACCCCGCCGGTATAGGCGGTGATTCCATCCCTTAGTTTCAGGGAGCCATCGCGAATCTTGACACTGCCATCAGCTAATTCGCCTAATCCCACTACTAGGGTATCGGCTCCACTCCCTAACTGATCTCCGCCGTCGGCGAGTTGCCCGGCACCAGAGGCCGCATCGAGGAACCCATCCTTTAGAGGGCCGGTGGAAAGCAATAGTTGATCGATATATCCGGCGGCGCCCTCATTAGAGAGCGCCGCTTGGAGAGCTAAAGCTGCCGAGGTGGCCATGGTGCCTTGCAGATAGTTCACCGCGTCATCGGTTCGCAGCTCTAATTGAGCCTTTCTCGCGGGAACTTCATTTTCTGGGTCGGCGAGTTTGGAATAAGCACTAGAAAGATTATTGGGGATGAGGAGTAGTGCCTTATAGGTGCCATCTTTTAACCCGGATTTAGCTTGCGGTAGGGAAGCTTTCGTCCAGTCGAAACCGGGGGCATCGTCTTTATAGAGTTCTTTTTCCAGGCTGGCACCCAGATTGATCGTCTTTTCGCCATTAGCGCTGATAGCGGTAGCTGGTTGGTCTAGGTTTACCACTGCGGCTTTCAGGAGGTTAACCCGTTGCATCGGATCCTCGTACGCCCAGGTAAACAGCCCGGAATACATAAACGGAATCACCAGGATGCCGAGAATTACCACCAGGTTGGAAAGAGTGTTCCAACGGTATTTCTTCCCCATCGTGCCTCCGAATGTTTTTGACTCACTCATTTTCTAAATGGTTAGGATACCCCTAGGTAATAGGCAGTGTTAACTGTTGTTTAGGCTGGCTTTTCGGTAGTAAACCAGCTTCCAGCGGCAATCCCCAGAAACAGGGCGAAACTCGCTATCGGAACGCTCAGTATCCATTTCCCAAAGCTGCGGAGAAATAGTGGGGGCGTGGGCATAACTGGGGTCATCTCCCACATCTAAATCCAGGTAGCTAACCACTAGTTCATCAGCTATCTCCATCCCCTCTTCATAGAGGCGGGCTCCACCGGTGATCCAGCATTTTTGTGCCCCGGAGGCTGCTGCCAGTGCTAGCGCTTGGGGAATAGAGGTCGCTACTTTCGCCTCGCTAGCCTGGTAATCCTCTCGCGTAGTTAGCACAATATTTAGCCGTCCAGGAAGAGCTCGTTTCCCTAGAGCTTCAAAGGAACGGCGACCCATAATAATCGGACTTCCGATAGTGGTGGCTTTAAAATGTTTGAAGTCAGCTGGAACATGCCAGAGCATTCCCTGGCCATTGCCAATTACACGGTGCGCGGCTTGCGCCCAGATCATGCCAATCTTCATCGCTGCCTCCTAAACCGCTATCGGAGCCTTAATGGTCGGGTGGTGGCGGTAGTTCTCAATCTCGATATCTTCCCACTTATAGGCATAAAGATTGTCGGCGCGGTTAAGACGCAAAGTGGGGAAGGAGTAGGGCTCGCGGGAAAGTTGCTCGCGTACCTGCTCTACATGGTTTTTGTAAATATGGCAATCCCCGCCGGTCCAAATCAGCTCCCCGACTTCTAGCCCGCTTTGTTGAGCCAGCATATGGGTGAGCAAAGAATAGGAAGCGATATTAAAAGGAACGCCCAGGAACATATCGCAAGAACGCTGATAGACCTGCAAAGACAGGCGTCCACCTGCCACATAGGCTTGGAATAGTAGGTGGCAGGGGGCAAGCGCCATTTTATCCAGCTCAGAAACATTCCAAGCAGATACCAGCATCCGGCGCGAGGACGGATCATTCTTAATGGTAGAAAGCAGGTTTTCGATCTGGTCGATATTGCCATGAGGGCTGGGCCAAGAACGCCACTGCACCCCGTAAACCGGCCCTAGCTCGCCCTCTTTATCCGCCCAATCATCCCAAATATGAACGTTTTTGTCCTGTAGGGGATGCACATTAGAGTTGCCGGATAAGAACCAGAACAGTTCCTCGGCGACTCCCCGCATAAACACTCTTTTAGTGGTAATCAGGGGGAAAGAATCTCCCAAGTTGTAGCGTAGCTGGGCTCCGAAAAGTGAGCGGGTGCCGGTTCCGGTACGATCAGCCTTCTCGCTGCCAGTTTCTAAAATCTTGGCCAGTAAATCTTCATATTGCCTATCTGCCACGCCGTTAACCTTTCGCTAGTTGTTTGTCCATATTCTAGCCGGTTATTAGCAATTTTATCGCTACCGTTATTTGAGAGCTGAAAACGGAGGTACAGAAAAGTTTTCGGCAGGCGTAGCGCCTTAATCAGCGAAGAAATCAACCTTTTTCGGGGAGGAAACTGCAGGATCTGCAGTTAGATCGATCACCGGTGCCAGCTCTACCATCAGGTCCCGGGCAGATAATTCTCGCGCCGATCCCAAGGCGGCCTTCACGCCCTCGGCAGTACGCCGCGCTACCGCCTTGCCGGATAGATACCCCACCCCGGCGCCAATTCCGAAGGGAATTAGCCGTCCGGCGATCCGGCCGGCAGCGCGCCGAGATAGCTTCTTGGAAGCGTATTTCATCAGCGCTTTGTTGACTTGCCCCAAGGTGGGGGAAGACAGGTTTTTGAGGGAGGTGCGTGCCCAAGCTAGGGTACTCAGTCCCAACTGGTCAGAAACTATCGCCGCGCCCTCTTCTCCGAGCAGGCTAGATAGCACTAGAGCGCGACGCTGTTCCCGATCGGCAGGACGTACCCCCTGCAGGCGGGAGACCCCCAAAATATAGATCGTGGTCTGCACGGCATAGACCGCCAGCTCCCCGGCAGTAAGTCCCAGCGCCACTCCGGTACCCCCGCCCGGCAACGCCGCTCCCGCTCCCACTGCGGAGGACGCGTAGGCAGTACGCTTAATGTATTGTTTCGTTAATATCTTTTCCAGATCACCGACATCTGCCTGCGGATGAGCCTTAGCTAGTTGCAGCAGCTTCTGGTCAATATGTTCACTAGGAATATCGAGGACGGCATCCACTACTTCCCCAAAACTAGAGGCATGACGGACTTTCGTCGCCGACTCGCGCAGCGCCGCCGCCAGCTGTTTCTGGGAGGCGCGCTTTTCGGAGCGCAAAAACTGGGGAGGTTTAAAATCAAACATTTAGGTTTCTCCTGGCCGGCATAGTAACTAAAGCGGATACCATTAGAATGGCTTATGGTTATTTAGGATAGTCGCCTCCGGTGGATGGGGCGAGCATACAGACCTTTAAAGCGCCGTAGAAAGGGATAGTACGTGCGTGATTTTGAACTAGAAGTTGAGTATCCGTCCTCTCCAGAGCGGGTTTGGCAAATGCTCACCGATCCGCGCTTCTTAGAATTTCGCTGGAGGCAAATCTCGCAAGTTCAATGTCAAGTCCAGGTGGAACAGGCGGGTAGCGGGACTTTTGTGTCGCGCGCAAACGTTAACCTTGCCGAAGTTAAAGCCCCACCGACCTATACGCGATTGCTTCCCGATGAACTAGAGATCGAAGTGGTGGAAAACTGGATCACTAGTCCCCGCCCCGGCTTGCTGGCACAAGGGGACTTTGAAGTCCGTTTTGACCGAGTTCCGGTACAGGTAAGAGCCGAGAGCTTTCTGAAGGCTTCCCCTCAGGATCCGGAGAAAACCCTCCGAAATATTTCCGGAAATCTCCAGGTTAATATGCCGCTTATTGGGGGAAAAGTAGAACGGGAACTTCTGTCTCACCTGCAAGTTTTTTCTGGGGGAGAAGAAGAGGCGGCAGAGAGCTGGCTGGCAAACCACGCCGGCTAGACCCCCGCCGATCTGCTCCAGGAATAAGCGAACGAGTACCTAGCATAGACTGGTACTCGTGAGTGGGATGCGGGAACTGATCCGCCGGTACGGTAAGGATCTATCAGAAAGCGATATTGACCATCTGCATATGTTGGTGGGCGACTGGCAGGTGCTATCGGATATTGGTAGCGCTGACTTGATTTTATGGATTCCCGATGACCGCGGGCGTTTTGTAGCGCTTGCTCACGCCCGGCCAGGATCCGGTTTCACTATCCACCTGGATGATGTGGTGGGGCTGTCGGCTTCTCCGAAACGTTCCGGGATGCTAGCTTCTGTCTTCGCCCCTGACTCGCAGCCCACGGTACCCGAGGTCAGGTGGGCGGGATCTTATTCGGTGATCGCCAGCGCGCTTCCGGTAAGGCATGAAGGTCGGGTAATAGCCGCACTTACTCAAGAGGTAAACATTCAATCTTTGCGGGTGTTTGAGCAGCAAGAACAGTGGTTTCATAAAACCGCAAATGTGCTTTGTGAAATGATTTCTTGTGGGGTGTTTCCCAATGCTGCCATTCCCCCTGCTACCAGGCACGGGATGCCGCGTTTGATCGATGGCGCCATTAATTTGGATCCCGAAGGGCATGTCCTGGATCTCACTCCGAATGCCCGTTCCTGCTTGCGGCGCTTGGGGGTACGCGAAGAAGTCAATGAGGCGGTGCTCGCGGAACTGATAACCGAAGTTATTCAAGACCAATCCGAAGTAGATGAGGCTCTTCCCGTGGTAGTGATGGGGAAGGCTTCTTGGATGACGGAAGTGGAATCTTCTTCCGGGATCGTGTCTTTTCGGGCGTTGCCGTTAGAACAGAACGGTGAACGAGTTGGGGCGCTTTTGCTATGTCGGGACGTAACAGAGATGCGCCGCCGCGAACGAGAATTAATGACTAAAGATGCCACCATTCGCGAGATTCATCATCGCGTAAAAAATAATCTCCAAACCGTTTCTGCGCTTTTGCGCATGCAGATTAGACGCTCAGATTCCGCGGAAGTTAAAGCTGCGCTAGGAGAGGCGGAACGGAGGGTAGCGGCTATTGCTCGCGTGCATGAAGAGCTATCGCAAACCGTGGATGAAACCATTGAGTTTGACAATATGATCTCCCGTCTATTGCGGATGGCGGCGGCGATGGCGACTACTGATCAAGCGGTCGAAACTGCTTTTACCGGTAGCTTTGGGATGGTGGATGCGGATGCTGCCTCGGCCTTAGCCGTGGTGATTTCTGAGCTGGTGGCCAATGCGGTTGAACACGGTTTAGGACAGCGGGGTGGCAAAGTCACCCTGGAGGCTAAACGAGAAGGAAAACAACTAGATGTGTGGGTGCGGGATAATGGGTGCGGACTGGGGGATAAGCCGCTAAACGGTTTAGGAACTTCGATCGTACGCACTTTAGTGCGCGGTAATTTAAATGGCACCATTGACTGGAGTTGCCCCGAACAAGGTACCCAGGTGCATATCCATGCCCTAGTCGAGGAGGCTGCTAGCTAGATGGGGAAATCACGTAAGCGGCGCGGCTGGCCACAAGTCCCTGCGCCTTTGGCGGGCAAAGTCATAGATAATCACACCCATTTACCCCTGTGGGAAGAACAGATTCCGCTGGTAGAGGGAGTTCGCCTCAGCTTGGAAGAACAATTGGAGCGGGCGCAGCAAGCGGGGGTCAGTGCCCTGATTACCTCTGGCTGTCAGGTAGATGAGTTGGCTCCCACGGTGCAGATCAGCGAAGAATATCCCCAGGTGTTTTGTGCCTTGGCAATTCACCCTAATGAGGCAGCTTTGCATGCGAAAGTGGTAGCTACCGCCCCCGATGGGCAAACTTATCAGCTGCAACCTTGGCATGAAAAATATTCCCTTGAAGAAGCGGTAGGCCAGGTTTATATGGCCGCAACTTCTTCCGCTAAAACCGTGGCTATTGGGGAGAGTGGGCTGGATTATTTCCGCACTTCGCCCCAGGGGAAGGCAGCGCAGCAGCAGAGCTTTCGAATGCATATTTCCTTAGCGAAGGAACTGGGGTTACCTCTGCAGATTCATGACCGGGAAGCTCATGCAGATACTATTCGGATTTTGCTGGAGGAAGGGGCCCCGGAGCGTACGGTTTTTCACTGTTTTAGTGGCGATAAAGAAATCGCGCAGGTGCTGGCCGATAATGGCTGGTATGCCTCCATTGCCGGGCCGGTTACCTATAACGCCAATGAGTGGCTGCGTGAGGCGGCAGCGGCAATGCCTTCGTCGCTTTTACTGGTGGAAACCGATGCGCCCTATTTAACGCCCCATCCCCATCGCGGGCAGCCGAACGCCTCCTATATGACGGTGTGGACAGTGCGCAAACTTGCAGAGATTACTGGAAGTACGGAAACCGACCTGGCGCGACAGCTGGTAAATAATACCCGCCAGGTATATGGCGAGGCAGTCGCGGCTTTCGCTGATTAGCGGATGGTTAAAATAGCTTCACAAACTCGGGTGGGGGTACTAACATAACCGTTAGGGTGTCACTAGCTGTAGGTCACAAAAAGGTAGTTATTTTATAACGATCAGGTTACAATTAGGGGGAAGCGAAAATAGTTACCGTTCTACGGGTATTAGAGACGCAGTGAGGAACCAGTTGAGCAGGAAACATCGACGCACCAGCGCCAAGATGACGGCGATCTTTGCCGGAATTGCCTCCGCCATTGTTTTAGGTGGGGGAGTCGCCGTGGCCAGTGAATACAAGACGGTCACAGTTACCGTTGATGGGGCTAGCCGCCAGATACAAACCATGAATCGGACCGTAGACCAGGTGGTTTCCGATATGGGGATCAAAGTTGGGCAATATGACCAGGTGATTCCCGGCCTTGATACTCAGATGTCTCGTAACCAAAAAATAAAAATTGTGCATGCGCGCCCGGTGGTGCTGCAAGGAACTAAAGATGCAAAGATTGGTTGGGGGATAGCCGACCATGATGCCCCGAAGCTAAAAGCAACTTTCCGGGTTGATGGGCAGGAAGTTAACGGCAGTTACCAAGAGGGCGCGGATCCGCGGGCAGCGGCACAGGCGGCCGGGATTGAACTCTCGGCGCTAGACCGGGTCACCGTAGAAGAAACCAGTTCCAGCACTGCTACGATTAAGATTTCTCGCGTGGAACGGGGAGTTACTAAGCAAGAGCAGGTTTCAGCCCCTCCAGTTAAAGAAGTGGCAGACCAAACTTTAGCTCCCGGAGCCAAAGTTGTAGAGGATGAAGGCAAAGAGGAAGTCACCGCGAAAAGTACTTTCGTTGAAAAGGTCGATGGCGCCGTGGCCTTTCAGTCTCCAGAACAAGTAACTACCCTGGTTAAAGCGGAACCGAAAATTGTGCGGGTGGGACCAGTAGATACCTCGGAAGGAACTGACTATGGGCCGGTAGTGCCGGCAGGGCAAGCGCAAGAGATCGCCCATGAAAAGGTAATTGCGCGTGGCTGGTCTGAAAGCCAGTTCACCTGCCTGGTAAAACTGTGGAATCGTGAATCCGGATGGAATGCTGCCGCCCACAATGCTAGTTCCGGTGCCTATGGAATCCCTCAAGCTTTACCGGGAGGCAAAATGGCCTCTGCCGGAGCAGATTGGCGTACCAACGCCGCCACGCAGATCGAGTGGGGACTGGGCTATATCGCCGGCCGCTACGGTGACCCCTGCGGCGCCTGGCAGCATTCCGAACGAGTTAACTGGTACTAGTAAGCTAGAGGGGTGGAAAAAAACCTCCCAGTTAATTTGCTGACCGCCAGCGTGATTAATCAGCTGTGTCAGCAGCTGAATATTCGCCCGACTAAACAGCTGGGACAAAACTTTGTTACTGAGCCCAGCGCTATCCGTAAGATCGTGCGGGAAGCGGACATAAAACCTAGTGACCAGGTGCTGGAAGTTGGTCCCGGCTTGGGGTCGTTAACCCTAGGGCTGCTAGAAACAGGCGCTACGGTGGCAGCTTGTGAAATTGATGCGCGACTTGCCGCTTTTTTGCCGGCAACTATTCGCTCTCACGCTCCGGGCGCTGCCAGTAACCTGTACTTGATTCAAAAAGATGCCTTAAAACTAGTCCCGGCAGATTTAACGGGATTAACAAGTATTGCGGAGGGTGCTAAGGAAGCTGGCAATGAGCGCGAGGGGAATGTCGCGGATGTGTCTTCGGGATTGAGCAGAGATTTTTCCCCCACGGTTTTGGTTTCCAATCTGCCCTATAACGTGGCAGTCCCGGTCTTGTTGCATTTGTTTGCGGCTTTCCCCAGCCTGGAACGCGCTTTAGTAATGGTGCAAAAAGAGGTGGCGCAGCGCCTGTGCACCAATCCCGGGAGCAAAGTTTACGGGGTTCCCAGCGTGAAAATCGCCTGGTACGGTCGAGCGCGAATGGGCTCAGATATTTCTCGGCGAGTTTTTTACCCACAACCGAACGTGGATTCGGCGCTAGTAGAGATTACTCGGCAAAGGCACTACCTGTTAACCCGTGAATATGGGGAAGGGGACAGGAATTTTAAAGGTGAGGACACCGGGGAAGAGATCCTTTCTGACCAGCAGGTAAAGTCAGTGCAAGCTTTAGCGCTCGAGCGGGAAGCAGTCTTCAATCTGATTGACCAGGCGTTCGCTTCCCGGCGCAAGATGCTGCGAGCAGGATTAAAAGCTTGGGCGCAGCCTTTGGTAGCAGAAGCTCTCTTGCGAGCCTGCGGGATCGATCCTACCGCGCGCGCGGAAAACCTGGAGATTAACCAGTATGTGGCGCTTGCCCGGCTGCGCAAGGCTTTGCTAGCAGGTTTTGAAAATCTGCCGGAGAGCGCGAAAAGTCCCGGCGAGCAAATCTCTTCAGAAGTGTTAACTGCGGCTGACGACGTGCCCGGTTGCGGCGGTGATGCCAAGGGGGAAAGTGCTATTGCCAGCGCCAACGCTAAAATAAACCTTTTTCTTGCCTGCGGAGAATCCGTAGCGGGGTATCACCGGCTCTCCACGGTATTTCAAGCTGTAAGTCTCAAAGAAACCGTAGAGATAACTCTGCAGCCTACCGGTATCGACCTGGAAGTTTCCTTTAGCGCCCCGCCCACTGCGGTGGGATATCATCCCGGACGCGACCAAGAGGCGCTTTCGGGACTAGATCCCCAAGACAACCTCGCTACCCGGGCGTTCCTGCTAGTAGCCGCGGATTGTGGCTACCAGGGAGGGGCGCAGATTCGGATCAATAAACAGGTGCCGGTAGCTGCTGGGATGGCGGGTGGATCTGCCGACGGGGCGGCAGCGTTGCTGGCCGCTAACCAGGTACTGCAAGCCGGGCTAGACCTAGAGGAGTTAGCGGAAATGGGCGCCAGCCTGGGGGCAGACGTGCCTTTTGGACTCTATGGCGGAACCTGTTTCGCGGATCGGAGGGGCGACCGGATTACTCCCTTGCCGCCAGCAAAACCTCTACACCTGGTGGTCGCAGTTTCCCCCGAAACTCTGCCTACCCCGCAAGTTTTTAAACGATTTGACCAGGCGGGCGCAGCACGAACAGTAATGCCGACGTTACCGGAAATAACCCCCCTGCTAGAGTCACTTTATGCCGGAGATTTCGGGGCCCTCGCAAAGTTAATTCGTAACGACTTGCAAGCCCCCGCGCTAACTCTAATTCCGCAGCTAGGAGCAACTATAGAGGCTGCCGGGCAGCAAGGCGCGATTCCCTTTATATCCGGTTCGGGACCCAGCGTCATTTGCCTGGTAGACAACGCAGAAAAGGCGGAAAAGGTGGCCAGGGAACTTGCCCAGTTAGCGCAGGTTGCCTACACCTTGCCGCTGACCTTTTCTGCCCCCGGAATCGCTCTCGCCAGAAAGCAGTGGTGGGCGTGAGCATCTTTTTAGCTGGAACCCACGAAGCCGGCGCCCTCGCCGGGCCGCGCCGCCTACTTTCCGGAATAACCGTTAGCCTCGCTCCCTGCGATCGGATCGGAATCTTAGGCCCCAATGGCGCCGGAAAATCTACGCTGTTGCGGCTGCTGAGCGGAACCCAAGAACCCGATAGTGGCAGTGTTACCTATGCACCCGGGGTAAGTTTTGCCTGCCTCTCTCAACAGCAATCCCTGGATCCTGCCCTGAGCGTGAAAGAGGAAGTCCACGGAAAAATCCCCGATTATCAGTGGGCATCGCAGCCGCATTTACGCCAAATCGATGAGGGAATCCTGCCGGATATAGCGTTATCGACCAAATGTGCCGAACTTTCTGGGGGACAGGCACGGCGGGTAGCCCTGGCGCGTACCCTGGGCAAAGATGCCCCCATTTTGGCTTTAGACGAGCCTACTAACCATTTAGATGTAGAGGGGGTAGCCTGGCTGGCACGCTACCTCAATAACCGTTTTAGCTCCGGAAACGGGGCTTTAGTGGTGGTTACCCACGACCGTTGGTTCTTGGATGCGGTTTGTAACCGGATTTGGGAGGTAGTTCCGGGAATTGACCCCGGATATGGACGGGAGCAGATACCCGGACACGTGGAAGAATACGAAGGTTCTTACGCCGCCTATGTGCTGGCTCGGATGGAACGGGCGCGGCAAGCCCAGGTGGCGGAAGAAAAACGCCAAAACCAGTTACGCAAAGAACTAGCCTGGTTGCGGCGGGGAGCCCCGGCGCGCACCTCCAAACCGAAGTTTCGGATTGACGCTGCCGAAGCCCTGATTAGTGATGTTCCTCCGCTGCGTGACAGCGTAGAGTTAGTGCGCCTAGCCTCGGCGCGCCTGGGGAAACGAGTAATCGAGCTAGAGGACGTGTCCTTTTCCTATCCCGGGTCAAAGCGAAAAATCTTAAATCAGGTGACCTGGCGGCTAAATCCCGGTCAGAGAGTAGGAATCATCGGGGTAAATGGAGCAGGTAAATCCACTTTGCTGGGGATCATGAGTGGGAAACTCAGCCCGACTGCCGGCAAAGTTAAACGGGGAAAAACTGTGCAGTTAGCCACCTTAGAGCAAACCCCTCGGATTCAAGGGATGAATCCTGATTTGCGGGTGGTGGAAGCCATATCGCAGATTAAGGAACGAATCCAGTGGGGAGAACAAGAAATTACCGCCGCCAAACTGGTAGAAAAACTGGGCTTTAGTAAAGAGCGTGCCTGGACTAGGGTAAGTGATCTTTCGGGCGGAGAAATGCGCCGGCTACAGATCGCCTCTCAGCTGTTGGCCGAACCTAATGTGTTGATCCTGGATGAGCCCACCAATGACCTAGATACCGATACTTTGGCGCAGTTAGAGGATCTGCTGGATTCTTTCCCCGGCACTCTGGTGGTGGTCAGCCACGACCGCTACCTGCTGCAAAGGGTGACTGATTCGCAGGTGGCGCTGCTGGCTGATGGTACTTTGGCGGCGCTGCCTGGTGGAGTGGAACAGTATTTGCAGCTGCGGGCAGCCGGGGAGATTTCTGCCGGCAGCGACTGGGATAATGCTGCCGATAAAACTACCGGTGAGGATAGCGCAAAAAGTAGGAAGCCAGCGCAAAAAAGCGGGGCAGAGATTTATCGGGCGCGAAAGCTACTTTCGGCTACTGAAAAGAAACTTGATAAGCTGCACCAGCATCTAGGGCAGGTAGATCAGGAATTAAGCGAGGGTGCCGCCGATACTTCCCCCGAAGGCTTGGTGCATCTGCAAAAACTTAATCAGCGCCGCGCCCAATTGGTTAGTGAAGAAGCGGAGCTAGAAGAAAACTGGTTGCGCCTGTCAGAAACTTTGGAATAAGAGGGGATAACCTGGGCAAAGTGCGCCCTATGGTATCGAGAAACAGTCGGTAAGGGATGAGGCAGTTAAAAGCTACCGGTTTAACGCAGCGGGCGTACCGGAGTGCCCTCAAAAGGTAGCAGCAGCCGCCGCAATAGGCTAGACAGATCTTTTCGTTCGTCCTCACTTAAAGGTGCCACTAGCTCTGATTCGCGCTGCAGCAGTTCCTTGAGTGCTGAATCTACCCGTCTAACGCCCTCGTCGGTGAGAGTTACTAGCACCGCACGGCGATCATGCGGGGAAGGGGTGCGTTTTACCAACCCTTTCTTCTCTAGGCGATCAATCCGGTTGGTCATGGTGCCGGAGGAAACCAGCAGTTCCTGTAGCAGGGTACCTGGGGTTAAAGAATAGGGCGCGGCGGCGCGGCGCAGCACCGATAGTACGTCGAACTCCCACGGTTCCATACCTTGAGTATTAAAGGCTTCTTTACGTGCCAAATCCAAGTGGCGAGCTAAGCGTGCGACTCGGGAATAAACCTCCATCGGAGAAACATCCAGATCGGGACGCTCAATCTGCCAAGCCAGAATGATACGGTCGACTTCGTCAGTGGCGTCGGAGGAAATATTCTGTGAAATCACAAGCTAAGTTTACTTGAAGTCGAGACAGTGGTCTACGTTTGATCACCATGAATCTCATCACGAAGTTAGGTTTACCTAAAATATGGATCTGGCCACAGAAATTGAGGGGTTGTCGGTGCGTTTTTCGGCTTCGTTTCTGGGAGTTTTCATGCCGGTTAGCAATCGTTTTTACCTCTAGCGTGGAGTTATTCCCCAAAGGTGCTGTGACAGACAGGTTAACGAATTAAGCAGGAAAAACTGCGGGAACAGAACCGTGGTTTTAGGAAACTTTTTTGAATGTGTAAGATAGAGAAAGTATTCCGCCCTGGTGTATAGGTAACACGCGGGCTTTTGGTGCCTTGAGAGCCGGGTTCGAATCCTGGGGGCGGAACTGGCATCTGAGGTGCCTACTATTTCCAATCCGGCTACCTGTAAGGGGTCAAATCGTGGAAAATGTGCCGTCTGCAGCGATTGTTTTAGCAGCTGGTAAAGGTACTCGGATGAAATCTGCCCGTCCCAAAGTTCTACATTCTTTGGCCGGTAAGGCGCTATTGGGACATGCTCTGGATGCGGTTGCCGCTCTTAACCCCAAGTCATTATGTGTAGTGATTCGCCATGAGCGCCAGGCGGTCGCCCAGTACGTTAACGAAAATTATCCGCAGGCAGTCTTAGCCGATCAGGATGAAATTCCGGGAACTGGGCGGGCGGTGCAATGCGCCCTCGGAAAATTGGCACAGCAAGGCGAGCTGACCGGGACTGTGGTGATCACATCGGGTGATGTGCCCCTACTGGAAAGCTCCACCCTGGAAAAACTGCTGGAAACCCAGCAGCTATCCGGAAATCAGGTGACGGTACTAACCACCCTGGTGCCTGACCCCAGCGGTTACGGACGGGTTATCCGTTCTGATTCTGGGGCAGTTAGCGCCATTGTCGAGGATCGCGACTGCGAAGAAGGACAGCGCAATATTCGAGAGATTAATGCGGGAATTTATGCTTTTGACGCCCAATTTTTAAGCCAGGCGCTTTCAGGTCTGGATACTGATAATGATCAAGGTGAGGTTTACCTGACGGATACGATTGCCTTAGCAGCTCGTAGCGGACGGGCGGGAGCTTATCTCATCACTGACTATATGCAGGCGGAGGGGTGTAACGACCGGGCTCAGCTGGCAGGCTTACATCGCGAATATAACCGGCGGATTCTTAACCAGCTCATGAAAGAGGGGGTTAGTATCGTTGACCCCGAAACCACTTGGATTGAAAAAAGCGTCAAAATTGCTGCCGATGCCCGGGTATTGCCAGGCTGTGATTTACATGGAAACACGGTCATTGAGGCCGGAGCCGAGATCGGCCCCTTTACTTCCCTCACCGACGTAAAAGTGGGGGAGGGCGCGCAGGTGCGTCGCTGTGATTTACGGGCAGTAAATCTGGCTAGCGGTTCCAACCACAGTTGCGAAACCAATCTCTAGGCGCATGCGGACTTGTAGAATCAAATTAACGGTATGGCGATTTCAAGCCGAAAATGAAAGGTAAAAAGTAATGACGGGGATCAAATCTGCAGGTCAAAAGCACCTTTTGATTGTACCGGGACGGGCATACCCCGAACTTGCCCAGGGAATTGCCGACGAACTCCATACCGAAGTGTTGCCGACCGTTGCTTACGACTTTGCCAATGGCGAGATATATGTACGCTTCTCCGAATCAGTTCGGGGTGCGGACTGCTATGTGGTGCAATCCCATACCGCTCCTTTGAATAAGTGGGTAATGGAACAGATGATTATGGTGGATGCCCTCAAGCGGGCATCGGCAGCCCGAATAACCGTAGTGGCGCCTTTCTTCCCCTACGCGCGGCAAGATAAGAAACACCAGGGACGGGAACCGATCTCTGCTCGTCTAATCGCCGATTTGTTCAAAACTGCTGGTGCTGATCGGTTGATGAGTGTCGACTTGCATGCCGCCCAGGAACAGGGATTCTTTGATGGTCCCTGGGATCACCTTTATGCGCAGCCGGTACTGATCGATTATGTAAAAAGGCGGGTAGACCAAACCAATCTGACGATTGTTTCCCCTGACGCTGGCCGAATTCGGGTGGCAGAAAAATGGGCGAATAAACTTGGAGGCTGCGAACTAGCTTTCGTGCATAAGACCCGGGACACTACCCGTCCCAATGTGGCAGTAGCCCACCGGGTGGTAGGTACGGTTGAGGGTCGTACCTGTGTTTTGGTTGACGACCTGATTGATACCGGCGGTACGATCGCGGAAGCGGTGAAAGTTCTACTGCATTCCGGGGCGAAAGACGTGATTGTAGCGGCGACTCACGGGGTACTTTCTCCGCCCGCCGCCGAGCGTCTTTCTACCTGTGGGGCTCGTGAAATTATTGTTACCGACACCCTGCCGATTTCAGCAGATAAGCGTTTCCCGCAGCTAACGATCCTGCCGATCGCGCCTCTACTGGCCAGTGCGATTCGTACGGTGTTCGATGACGGCTCCGTAACCGCCCTCTTCGATCAAGAATAGAAATCCGCTGGCAATAAATGTGAGTTGCCAAACCTTTTAGTCCTTCCGAGTTTACCTGACCGGATTGGGACTATATCCTAAAACTAGGTTGCCTCGGCGAGGGCGCATCTGCGCCGTTATCGACGTGGCCGTGGGGAGATCCCACGTCCTCCGGGGTTCCGTAAATATCTGTAATCCTAAGGAGGAACGAAAAAATGGCTTCAGAGCTATCTGCACAACTTCGTAATGAAACCGGTAAGGGCGCGGCGCGTCGCGCTCGTCGGGCTGGTCAAATTCCGGCAGTACTCTACGGGCACACCGTAGAAGAAAACCTGCACCTAAACCTGCCGGGACACGAGACTTTCCTGATCGTAAAAGATAACCCGAACGCGATTATTAACCTAGATGTAGACGGCGAAAAACACCTGGTACTACTAAAGGAAATCCAGCGTCACCCGGTTCGTCGCGATATTCTCCACATTGACCTGCTGGCGGTTAGCCGCGACGAGAAGGTGGAAGTGGAAGTACCGGTTTCGGTTACGGGCGAGCCTGCTCCCGGTACCGTGGTCAACCTGGAAATCTTCGACCTGCCGGTACAGGTTTCTCCGCTGGAGATTCCCGAAGAAATCGTTATCAACGTGGAAGGCTGGGAGGAAGGCCGAGTGCTGCGCGCTAGCGAGCTAGAACTGCCGGCAGGCGTAGTTACCACTTTGGACGACGAACACGATGTGCTCTCGATTACTCTGCCGGAAGAGATGCCGGAAGAACCGGCAGCTGAAGAGGCCGAAGAAGGCGAAGCGGCTGCTGAGGAAGAAGCTAAGGAAGAATCCGAAGAGTAACCACTGCTGTTATGGTTCGGGGAGGGCAACTGCCCTCCCCGAAACCAATTCTGTGGGGTAGAGACGTTATTGAGGTTATTTGGGGGTTGAAATGGAACAGCCTTGGCTGGTGATTGGCCTGGGAAATCCAGGTGAAAAATATGCGGGAACCCGTCATAATGCCGGTCATCTGGCGATTGATTACTTGGCGCAAACCCAAGGAGAACAGCTGCGACGCCATAAAACTGGCTGCCAGGTAGCAACCCTACATCTGGGCATGCCGGGCACTCCCGGACCGGCAGTGCATTTAGCGAAGCTGGATTCCTTTATGAATACTTCCGGCATCCCTACCGCTAAACTGGTGAAGTTTTTCGGGATTGATCCTGCCCAGAATCTGCTGATTGTGCACGATGAACTGGATTTGGCGGCCTACGATTTACGGCTCAAACGGGGAGGCGGCGAGGGCGGACACAACGGCCTGCGCTCCATTAGTCAAAACCTGGGCACTAAAGACTATGCGCGTCTGCGGATCGGGATTGGACGCCCTCATCCCCGGCAGGATCCCGCCGATTATGTGTTGTCCCGTTTTCCTCGCGGAGAACAAGGCACCCTCAAGGATGCTTTAGATCGCGCAGGGCAAGCGATAACTGACGTGGTAACCATGGGGTTTGTACGGGCGCAGCAGCGGGTGAACTCCCAGAGTCTTTAGCGCTGGTAACTAGGCAGCTGTCCTATTGGGTAGCAGGCGCAGTGCTGATTTTTACTTTCGCATCCTTCGTGTTCAACCCGGGGAGCGGTCCCGCATCGTGCCCTAATTGGGCTTGTAAATCTACCAAACTGGCCAGGGTGGGGGACAAAAGCGCCTGCTGTACATCCGGGACTAAGGGAAGTATATTCATTTGCACCTGGCAGGCCTGTCCTAATGCTTTCGCAATTGCTAACTTATCGGCGCCGTGCAAAGTGGAATCGGGCTGATAAACCGCTTCCCGCGGATCCGCACCTAACTGGGTAACCAGTTCTTGTAGCTGCCGCAGCAGCAGGGGAGTTGCTACCTTGGAAACCAGGTTTTTTAGCGGTATATCCTGGCTTTTCGCAACGTTTTTCTCGATATTGAAACGCAGAGAGTCTAATTGTCTGATCCCGCGGGAGAGTTCGTTTTTTTGCTGCTCACTTAGGGAGTCTGCGGACTTAGTCGGTTGGGCTTGGGCTGTTGCTACTTTATCGGGGTGCCACTTACCTTCCTGGTAGCGTTGCACCGCTAGCGGGGTGGTTTTGGCAGGTGGTAAGGCAAGAGAGGACGCGGACGCGATTTGTTTGTTTTCCCGTTCCATTGCCACCCCGGTAGCGAATAGGACTTTTGCTAAGGACGCGGTTTCCTGCGCGCGCGCGGTACCCTCCTCATCGCCCTCGTTTTCCGCTAGCTGCTCCCGTGTCAGATAGGTGAGCACCACGGCGTCATTTAAGATATCAGCCTGGCAATCTGTCAGTTTATGAACCAACGCTTGTCCATTTCCGGGGACGCGATAATCGGCGGGTTCTGGCAGGTTTTCTGGTTTTTCTTTCCCTGACAGTTTCACTTGTTGGTGTGGCCAGCGCTGCCCCAGGACTTTGCTACGGGCAGTGAAATTATCTTTGAAAGCCGCTAACTTGGGGTCGCCGGCAAAAATATTTTCAATGCCGGTAGCGATCGCCTCCTGACAGGAACTGGCGCGATAGCGCGCCATCTGCGTGAGGCTCGCAGTTACGGCGTCGCCGGAACCATCATCAATGCGCACCCCGCAGCCAGAAAGGCTCAACGAAGCAACTAACAGCCCAGTAAGGGGAATAATCCAGGTTTTTTTCATCAAAGTTAAGTTTGCCACGGGTAACATATTTTTTGAAATGATAAAACGGTGAGGCGAACAAGAGACGAGGAAAAATGACGAAGCCTAGAACTAATTTGGAAAATGAACTCTTTGACCTGCTGCGTCCAGATTGCGAGGCAGCCGGCCTTTACTTGGAGGAAGTCTCGCTCAAGCGGGCTGGGAAATACACTCGCCTGGTGGTGACGGTAGATTTACCGCGCGGTCCGGGAGCCGTGAATGAAGAACAGCTCTCCCAAGCAACTTTGGAGATTTCCCGGCATCTAGATGAAGCCGACCCGATTAAAGGAACCTATAACCTGGAGGTCTCTACTCCCGGGATTGAGCGGCCTTTGGAGGACGAACGCCATTTTTCTAGGGCGATAGGCCATCAGGTAAAGGTGAAAATATGTGATGGCACCCTGGAAGAGGGTAAGCTGGTGGCTACGACAACTGAAGAAATCGAATTGGAAACTGCCGCTGGTCGGCGCACTATCGCTTTAGCAGATATTACGCACGCCCAAATGGTGGTGCAGTTCTAAAGCTCGTAAGGAGCATCATGGATATTGATATGGCCGCTTTACGGATGGTGGAAGCGGAGAAGGGCGTCAGTCTCGATACCCTTATGGCTGCTATCGAAGACGCTTTACTAAAGGCGTACCACAATGCCCCGGGAGCACTTGATGATGCGCGGGTAGAAGTCGATCGCAAAAATGGCCATGTAATGGTGATGGCAGCCGAGATTGATGAAGACGGCAATAAAATCGGCGAATTCGATGACACCCCCTCGGGTTTTGGTCGGATCGCCACTACCACTGCTCGCTCTATTATTATGCAGCGGCTGCGGGAAGCCGAGGACGAGCAGGTACTGGGCTCTTTTAGAGATAAAAAGGGCGAAGTGGTTTCCGGGATTATTCAGCAGAGCCGGGATAAAGATGTAGTAGTGGTCAAAGTCGGCGAATTTGAGGCGGTTTTACCGAAAGCCGAACAGGTTCCGGGGGAAAAATACCACCATGGTCAGTGGATCCGGGCGGTAGTGATAAAAACTGCGCTAGGAGAAAAAGGGGCAAGGATCGAGGTTTCGCGCCGTCATCCCGACCTGGTGCGCGGACTATTTGCGCGGGAAGTCCCGGAGATCACCTCTGGAGATGTGGTTATTGAGTCGGTGGCGCGGGAAGCTGGTTACCGTACCAAGATCGCGGTGCGTTCTACTCGTCCCAATATCAATGCTAAGGGGGCTTGTATTGGGCCGATGGGGCGGCGCGTGCGGGCAGTCATGAATGAACTAAACCACGAAAAAATCGACATTATTGACTATTCCGAGGACGTGGCAACTTTTGTCGCTAATGCGCTCTCACCTGCGCATGTTAGCTCTGTCACGGTAGAACCGGCCGAACATGTATTAGCACATGTGGTGGTGCCAGATTTCCAACTGTCGTTGGCTATCGGTAAAGAAGGACAAAATGCGCGTCTAGCTGCCCGTTTAACGGGAGCCAAGATTGATATTAGGTCTGATATGGATCCGGAAACGACTAGTGAGGAAGCTTAAAAGCTTGCTGCTATTTGCGGCTAAATCTCTAGCTGGCTTCGGCTTATTGAAGTTAAGGCGTTAGTATAGATATCGGAACCTAACTTTGGTTGCAATGGACGCACCGGTTCTAGGCTAATGCCTTGGCCGGTGCTTTCTTGTGAGCAGGCTAGGGTCGTTAAGCAAGGTTACCGGCATTTACACCCAGTGGATGCCCGATACAGGAAAGCAGGGTTGGAAGCTGATGGTCACCCGATGAGCAACCAGCGATGATCTGCCAATTTAAGCAATAGCCTGCTCCATGCTGGGCAGGCCAGCAAGGAGAATTGTGGCAAAACTTAGAGTTCATGAGTTAGCGAAAGAGCTCGGAACCACTTCGAAAATTGTGCTGCAGGCACTGAAGGACTCGGGGGAGTTCGTTAAAAGCGCCTCCTCGACAATTGAGGCTCCGGTGGCGCGGAAAATGCGAGAGCATTTTGCCAAGCTGGCGGAAGAGGTTGAGACTGCAGCCCCCAAGGTGAAAGCGGCAAAGAAGAAAGTCGCTAGTTCCGCCGCTAAAACCAAGGTAGCGAAAGCGCGGGCGACAAAGAGTGCTAAATCGGCTGCCCCCAAACCGGCGGATCCAGCAGAGGTAGACACTGAGTCTACGCAGGTAAAATCCCAGGAAAAAGTGGAATCACCTGCCCCTGCTAAGACATCTGACACTAGCGCGGCGCCTAAACCAGGGCCGAAGCCGGCGGCTAAGCCGGCCGCGAAAGCAGATAAAACCAAGTCTTCAGAAAAATCGGAGCGTCCCAGTCCTAAACCTGGTAAGACGGGAGCCAAACCCGGTCCCAAACCAGCTCCGCGTCCGGGCGGTCCGCGTCCGGGCGGTCCGCGTCCGGGCAATAATCCTTTTGCGTCTTCACAGGGAATGCCGCGTCCGGGCGGTCCGCGTCCGGGCAATAATCCTTTTGCATCTTCACAGGGAATGCCGCGTCCGGGCGGCAGCTCGGGGCAGCGGAAGAATGCTGGTCGGGGACGTCCCGGTCGAGGAAATCGGCGCGGCGGGAGTGCAACTCCGAATGTGATGCCCGCCCATTCTGCGACTGCTCCCATGATGGATCAGCCGGCTCCTTCGCGCGGTCAGCGCCGCGGCGGAGGCGGTCAGGGTGGTCCCGGTGGTGCGGGCGGTCCGGGTCGTCCCGGCGGTCACCGGATGAACAACCGCGGTCGCGGTGGTTTTGGCGCCACCCAAGGCGCATTCGGTCGCGGCGGATCCTCGAAAGCGAAACGTCGTAAGTCCAAACGCGCTAAACGCGCCGAGTACGAGCAACAAATGGCACCCAAGATTGGCGGGGTGCAGGTTCCTCACGGGGATGGATCGACGCCCTTGCGCCTGCGATCGGGAGCTTCGCTCGCGGATATGGCAGATCGGATTGACTGCGATCCCGCATCCTTGGTGACTGTACTTATGACCTTGGGGGAGATGGCTACCTCTAACCAGTCTTTAGACGAGGACACTTTGGTGACGCTCGGCTCTGAGCTGGGTTATCAGGTGCAGGTAGTCTCGCCCGAGGACGAAGACCGCGAACTGCTGGAATCCTTTGACATTGACCTGAAAGAGGAAGAACAAAGCGATGAAGAGGACGCTCTGCCGCGTCCTCCGGTGGTTACGGTTATGGGTCACGTTGACCACGGTAAAACCAAGCTTTTGGACGCGATTCGCGATACCGATGTGGTCGGCGGAGAGCACGGCGGAATCACCCAGCATATTGGTGCTTACCAAGTAAACATTGATATGGATGAAACTCGCCGCGCGATTACCTTCATCGATACCCCCGGTCACGAAGCGTTTACCGCTATGCGTGCGCGCGGGGCGGAAGTTACCGATATCGCGATTTTGGTGGTGGCTGCCGATGACGGGGTAATGCCCCAAACGGTGGAGGCGATTAACCACGCTCAGGCCGCTAATGTGCCGATTGTGGTAGCGGTCAACAAGGTTGATAAACCCGAGGCCAACCCGGATAAAGTCCGGGGGCAACTGACCGAATACGGTTTGGTGTCCGAGGAATACGGCGGCGACGTAATGTTCGTTGATGTCTCTGCTAAGCAGCGTAAAGGCATCCATGAACTGTTAGAGGCAGTGCTGTTGACTGCAGATGCGGCACTGGAACTGAAAGCTAATCCGGATGCAGCGGCACGCGGGGTAGCGATCGAAACTCGCCTGGATAAAGGACGCGGCGCCGTGGCCACCATTTTGGTGCAGCGCGGCACTTTGCGAGTGGGTGACTCCATCGTGGTGGGCTCGTCGCATGGCCGGGTACGTGCCATGCTCGATGAATACGGTAACCAAGTTGAGGAAGCCGGCCCCTCGTTCCCCACGGCGGTACTGGGACTTACCAGCGTACCGGGGGCAGGTGACTCCCTGCTGGTGGCGGAAGATGAACGTACTGCCCGCCAGATTGCCGATAAGCGGCAAGCGCAACAGCGTGCTGCTCAGCTGGGCAAACGCCGTAAGCGGATTTCGCTGGAAGATTTCAATGCCGCTTTGGAGCAGGGCAAGGTAGACACTTTGAACCTGATTTTGAAGGGCGACGTTTCCGGTGCGGTGGAAGCTTTGGAAGATTCACTGCTCAAGATCGATGTGGGCGAGGAAGTGCAGTTGCGGATTATTCACCGCGGCGTCGGTGCGATCACCCAAAACGATATCAACTTGGCCAGCGTGGACAACGCGGTGGTAATCGGCTTCAACGTCCGTCCGGCACAGCGAGTGGCCGAATACGCCGACTCGCAAGGCGTTGATATGCGATTCTACAACGTTATTTATCAGGCGATTGAAGATGTCGAGAGCGCGATGAAAGGCATGCTCAAGCCCATTTATGAAGAAAAGCAGATGGGTACTGCTGAGATCTTGCAAGTCTTCCGCTCTTCCAAGTTTGGTAATATCGCCGGTTCGGTGGTGCGTGATGGTCTGATCAAGCGGGGCGCGAAGGCTCGTTTGGTGCGTGACGGCGTGGTAGTTGAACCGGAACTGCAGATTTCTTCTTTGCGTCGCGAAAAAGACGATGTCACCGAAGTTCGCGAAGGCTTCGAATGTGGTATTTCGCTGGGGGTCAAAGACATCAAAGTTGGAGACCAGATCGAAACCTGGGAAATGGTGGAGAAACCACGCGATTAGCGTTACTGGTCGGTTTTCCGGACGCCGGGAGAGGGCGTCCGGAAAACCGCATTAGCTAAAGGAGTTTTCATGGCTGATCAGGCTCGCAGACGCAAAGTTGAAGAGCGGATCCAAAATACGGTGGCGCGACTTTTAGAGCGGCGTATCAAAGATCCGCGCATCGGTTTCACTACCATCACCGATTGCAAAGTTACCGGGGACCTGCAACACGCCACCGTCTTTTACACGGTTTTTGGAGATGAGGACGAGCGCAAGAAAACCGCGCGCGCTTTAAACAGTGCCAAGGGATTAATCCGCTCGGAGGTAGGTAAGGCGCTAGGAATTCGTCTTACCCCCACTATCGATTTTGCTCTTGACGCGTTGCCGGAACAAGCCGCCAGTTTCGAGGAGAAACTGGCTAGTGCCTTGCAATCCGATCAGCAACTGCGGGGAGCTTCACAGGCGGCATCCTATGCCGGAGAAGCAGACCCCTATCGCAAACCGCGAGAGAAGAAGGTTTACGAACCGGAATCGCCGGTGCCCACATTCACCGAATTTACGCTTACGGAAGAGGATGCGTCCTCGGAAGAGGCGACGGCTGCGGCCGAGGAATACCCGGGTAGTAAGACTCCAGATCTTCGCGAAGATTCTGGCTTAGAAAGTTAAGTAACCGCGGTGTCAGACGCGCTCAAAGAAGCTCCAGATTTTGCTCCCGCCGGCGCAGAGCTACAAATTCCGCGTGCCGAAAACAGTGCCCCTAGCGGGGTAATTGCAATTGATAAACCCTTAGGGATTACCAGTCATGATGTAGTGGCGCGTCTGCGGCGTCTGGCGGGAACCCGCAAAGTAGGACATGCTGGCACCCTAGACCCAGCGGCTTCGGGAGTATTAGTTGCCGGTATCGGGCGGGGAACTAAGCTTTTGCAATATCTGCAAGGACAAAAGAAAACTTATGTCACCCGGGTGTGCTTCGGAGTGGAAACCGATAGCGAGGACGCCGAAGGCACCATTACTGCTACCCGCGGAGCTACTTTAGCGGATCTGGATGATCTAGAAACCGGGCTGGCCTCCTGGCGCGGGCAAGTAATGCAGGTGCCGAGCGCTTTTTCTGCCCTGAAGATTCGGGGTAAACGAGCTGCTGATCGGGTGCGCGCCGGCGAAGAAATACGGATGGAATCTCGCCCGATCACTATCTATGAACTACTGCGGCTGGGGGAGCCGAAAGCGGGAGAGCTTGCAGGTACACCGGTGGTTTACCAAGATCTGAAGGTTACCTGTTCGGCCGGTACCTATATTCGCGCCCTCGGAAGGGATCTGGGAAACCAGCTGGGAGTGGGGGCGCACCTGGTGGCACTGCGTCGCCTCGCGGTCGGGGCCTTTACTGCCAGCGAGGATGCTAGCTCCAACGCTCCCTTTAGCGCCTATGGTCTGGCGGAACTAGCGGAAATAGTCAGCGCCGGACAAGCACTGCCGATTGTGAGCCTGGAGCAGATCTGTCAGGAACTGTTCCCCAGCTGCCAGGTCACCCCCGAAGTTATCACCGCTCTAGGTTACGGCCAGCGTCCGCAAATCTCCGCTGAGATGCGGGGCGCACTGGATAAAAAAGATGCAAATACGGCCGAAAAAATCTATGGCTTGTATTTGCCGGGGCAAAAGATATCGCTGTTGGCGTCGCCAGTGGAGGGCAAGTGGCGTTCTGTACTAAGTTTACAAAGTAGGTAAAGGAGGAACATGAGCGAAGAAAATAAAGGTACTTGCGGATGTGGCTGCGGCTGTGGAGGCAAAGGAAAAGGCCGCAAGACGGCGGAAGAAAAACGTACCGGGGAACTGGGAGTACCTGCGAATGGCCGGCCAGAACTTAGCGTGCGGCAAAGCGAAAAGTAGATCGTGGAAATCTGGACTAACTCCCCGCAATTGGAAACAGGCCAGCGCAGCGTGGCTGCGATCGGGATTTTTGATGGGGTGCATAAGGGACACACCCGGATTTTAAAAACCGTAGTGGAGCGGGCACGGCGCGCGGGGCTAAAAGCGGTGGCGATTACTTTCGATCCCCACCCTTCCCAACTGCATAATCCGGAAAACCCCACGCTTTTGATCCAACCGCTGCCTGATCGCCTCGACGCGATGGCCGCGCTGGGACTGGACGCCACCTGGGTAGTGCCCTACACCTGGGATTTAGCTAATCAGAGTCCCCAATCGTTTATTGACCACTATTTTGTAGCGGGACTGCGGGTTAAAGAACTCGTGGTCGGCGAAGATATGCAATTCGGGCGGGGTAACCGCGGAGATATCGAGACTTTGCGCGAGGCTGGCCGCACCCAAGATTTTCAAGTTATCGAAGTTGCCGATATTACCGACCAGGACTCGCGCCGCTATTCCTCTACCCGGGTGCGAGCCTGTTTAGCAAAAGGCGATGTGGAAGGGGCAGCCCGAATTTTAGGGCGCAGTTATCGGCTGCGGGGAATCGTGGAACGAGGTTTTCGCCGCGGACGCCAACTGGGTTTCCCCACTGCAAATCTGGGAGGAACCGAGGGCTTGGCGATTCCAGCTGATGGAGTATACGCGGGGCGATTAATCCGTTCTGTGCCAGGCACCAATGCGGTTGAGCATCTGCCGGCCGCGATTTCGGTAGGCACCAATCCCCAGTTTTCCGGCGAAAAAGTTACAGTTGAAGCCCATGTGCTGGGGCGAGCTGATCTTGATCTTTATGACGAGCCGGTCGCCATTGATTTCCTGGCGCACCTGCGAGATATGCTCAAGCTAGAGAGCGTGGAAAAGCTGCAGTCGCAAATGGATGAAGATTTGCGCGCTTGCAGTGAAATTTTGGGGGTTCCGCCGGCAGGCAGGGTTAATCCCGAAGAGGTAACCGCACTCTAGGTTGCCTAACCGGCAGCCGCACGGCTTACCTGGGGGTATCGGGTTACTGGGGCTGATAGCAACGAAAAAGCCCTATTGCCGTATACTTAAATCCTTAGAGGAGCTCTATCCGTGGTGGAGGGACTCGCAGTATCGAGGCTGAAAATAAAAGGCTCGGGAGGATAGGCAATGGAAACTTTGCACTTTGCAGTTATCATATTGAGCTTTGTGTTGCTTTCGTCAGTCCTAGACCAGATGATTTCGCGTATCTCCCTACCTTTGGTGCAAATCGGGATTGGTTTGCTAATGGCAGTTTTTATCAGTGGCCCGCTTGAATTCAGCTTAGATCCCGAGCTGTTCTTGGTGCTCTTTATCGCTCCCTTACTCTATGATGAATCCCGAAATGTCTCTAAACGATTGCTATATCGGAATCTTTCGGCAGTGCTTAATTTGGCAATCAGCTTGGTTATTTGCAGTTGCTTAGCTGTGGGCTTCCTCTTGAATTTTTTACAGCCGTCAATCCCGTTAACGGCGGCTTTTGCTTTGGGAGCAGCGTTAGGTCCGACCGACGCGGTTGCGGTAGGAGCCTTGGCGGGTACGGTAAAACTTAATTCGCGGCAAAGTACTTTACTAGCTGGGGAATCGCTGATTAATGATGCTTCCGGAATTGTTTCTTTTCAGTTCGCGGTGGCGGCCGCTGTCACTGGTGCTTTCTCTTTAACCAATGCGGCGGGAGCTTTTGCCGTGTCGTTTTTGGGCGGATTATCTCTAGGGGTTTTGCTGGGGATTATATCTTTGCTGATACTGAAAACGGTGCGGGGGATTGGGCTCGAGTCCACGGTTTTTCACGTGACTTTTGAACTGCTCTCCCCTTTAGTCTTTTTTATTATTGCCGAAGGGTTGCACGTTTCGGGGATTTTAGCGGTAGTTGCCGCTGGTCTTTTAGTTACTTTAGTTCCCCAGAGCACGAGCGCTTTTGCTGCCCACGTACGTTTAGTGTCCAGTTCGGTTTGGGACGTGGTCGCGTTTATTCTGAACGGGATTGTGTTCATTATGTTGGGTACGCAAATCCCGCTGGCGTTTAACAGTACTTGGCATGAAAATTTGAATCCGTTATCCCTGATTGGGTTGGTTTTTGCGGTAACCGCCTTAAGCGTAGTTTTACGTTTTGTATGGGTGTTGCTTTTAGATTGGCGTTACTATCGACGTTTGCAGCGAAAGGATAGGTTCTCTAACGAGCTTAAAGAGGCTTTTCCAAGCGGAAAGGTTCGTGCCCTTAAACTTATTCAAAACGCCCTAGTCACTACTTTGGGTGGACCTAAAGGCGCGGTTACCTTATCGATTGCGTTCACTTTGCCCCTGGTGACCGCGGGAGGTAAAGAATTTCCTGCCCGCGGGGAGTTAATCTTTATTGCTTCTGGCGTTATTCTATTGACTTTGCTGATGGCCAATTTCTTGACCCCCTTGCTTACTCCTGCTCCGCAAGCGCCTAATGATACTGAACTTTATCAGGCGCGGGCTCGGGTAAAGAAGCAAGTAATTAAGGCGTTACGGGAAGAATATGCGTCTCGTTCCCCTTTGGCGGTCACTGTGGTTTGTACTCGTTTGACCCGAGAAATTAATGAGGATTTGAATTCTTCTCATTCCCATAATCTTTTCCATGAGATCCGGATTGACACTATTCGTCACCAGATGCGGGTACTCGATGAAATTGCGGATTCTGGGCAGGCAGATAAAGCGGTAGTAGCGGTTATGCATAATGTTTTACGTCGTTCTTTACTACTGTCTGGTTCGCGCTCTGCCGCGCATCATCCTGGGAAAAGTTTGCGCGGTGTCGGTCAGTTTCTGCGTAACCGTGTAGGGGACTGGTTTAGGAAGATGCGGCTAAGATCCGGTTCTGCCCCGGTAATAGAAAATTCTAATGAGATGCATGCTATGCGGGTCAGGATGGAAGAGGAAGCCATCAAGTATTTGCGTGCCCGCCAAAGCACCACCGATGATTTGGAGCGTCAAGTTGCTACTTATCTGTTAGAGGGCCACCAGGAGATAATGGAGGTTTTGAAGAATTATTCTCGCTCCCATCCTAATAATTTGCAGGTAAAAGTAGATGCGTTAGAAGAAGAGTCCTTGCGGCTGCAACTGGGGTGTATTCAAGATTTACGGGAGGACGGTATCCTCAGTGATGATTTGGCTGATGCACTGCGGCAAGAAGTTTACCTGTTACAAATGAATTATGCTGATGCGGGTCATTAAGCTAAAGCACCATTACGATCTGCACTAATACGATTTTCGCGATGATCCCGAGGGCGAAGGTCGCGGAATATCCAGATTCGCAACGCTCATCCGGGATGGTGGTCTGTACGTGACTGAGGATTGCGGGCTGCCCCACGAAACCAGCAATCGCTCCCGCCATCCGGGCAGTGGAAAGCCCCAAGATTTTCCCGAGTAACCAGAATGCCACTAACACCGGCACCATTCCGGCAGCCGCCAATAACCCGATTTTTATCCCGGTAAGGGAGAAGGCTTTGGCCGCAAAGGCTTGCCCGGAAGATAAACCTACTGCCGCCAGGAATAACACCAGTCCCATCTGCCGCAACATATTATTTGCCGAGGGCGCCAGAGAGAATACCAGCGGCCCCAGGCGGTCGATACGCCCTAATATTAATCCTACCACCAGCGGTCCGGCAGCGGCTCCTAATGCGAGCGAGCCTAAAGACCCCAGGGGAATGGTGATTAATCCTAGTGCCACCCCCGCGGCAATCCCCAGTCCGAAAGGCAGATAATCGATGGCAGAGATTTTATGTTCCGAATCCCCGAAAGTTTTCGCGATATCACCTTCGCGTTCCACTGGATAAACCACTAATACCCGGTCGCCCATTTGTAGACGGGTTCCGGCGGTGGCCAGCATATCGGTATCGCCGCGGCGCACCCGGGTAAGCAGTGATTGGAAACGAGCGGGCAAGAACAGATTAGCGACCGGGGTTCCTACCAGGCGGCTATTTGAAACCGTGAAGCGTTTAAAGTTTACTGCCGTGCGGTCATTGGAAATATCTTCTTCAATCGGTTTTCCTAGCGCCTGCCCGGCAGTTTTAACTGCCTCTGGGAGGCCTACTAAGAACGCTAAATCACCGGCTTGTAGCTCCCCATCGGGGTGAGCCACCCGCATTTTGCCGTCCCGCAGCAGATAAGAAATCCGCAGTTCGCCCTCTGAAGAGCCCACTACCTCGGCAATCCCCGGGATTTCCTGGATTCGTAGCGGACGATCTACCCGAATGGTTTGGGTAGCGAGCCCGGCAGCAGAAGCGGGATCGGGATCATTTTTTGCCGGAAGTTTTATCCGCATTAGCACTGTCACTACCACCATGGTTACGATGACCCCCACCGGGTAGGCAATCGCGTATCCTACTGCCGGCTGAGCGCTTCCTCCGGCAGCATCGGTAGCTGCGGCCAGGGCAGGGGTAGTGGTAAGTGAACCGGCAAACATTCCTCCTAGTAGCGGGGAGCTCAGTCCTAGAGCTTTACCGCCGAAGGCTACAAGCACAGCGTATAGGGCAAGCAGCGCAACTGCCCCCAGCAAAAGGGGAGCTTGTTTGCGTAGGTCGCGAAAGAAAGAGGCGCCGGCGGCGAGGCCGATAGTGTAGACAAAGAGAGCCAGGCCAATGGCAGAGACCAGGGAAAGATTTTCTCCGAGCGCCGGATCCAAGGCGCCGGCGGCGAGACCTACAAATAAGGCTCCGGCAGCTCCAAATTTTAGGGGACCGAAAGGAATCGAACCGAACAGGGTGCCGAGGGCGATTACTAAAAATAGGGTCAACAGGGGAGAAGAGGCGAGTATTTGCATCACCTCTTTAGGATATCCAGGTTAATCTGTAATACGCATTCTGCGATGTCAGCTAGCTGTTGAGGTCGCGTTCTCGCTGGAGTGTGGGTCAGGTACCAGCGAGGGGAAGACTTCGTGCGCTAGGTTCTCGATTTGGGTTTGTAGAATTGGCGCCAGCCGGTTTTGCAGTTCGCTCCGCGGCATGGAGGCTACCGGCTCTAACTGGATAATGTAGCGCATGGTCGCCACCCCGTAAATCATGGACATAATAATTTCGATAAGCGCGTGAAAATTGGTTTCCAGCTTTTCATTCACGGCTTTTCCGGAAGCTATTTGCAAAGCATTCAATACTTCGGCGCCCCCTTTTAGCAGGTTGTCACTCATATAGGCGCGAAAACGTTGGGTGGTTTCGGAATCGGTAATCAGGGCGTGCATCAGCGCTTTCATTCGATCCTTGGTGAGGCGCTCTTCGTAGAGGGTGAAGGCGAAATCAAGGAGACGGTCTGCTATCCCTTCAATCCCGGGTTCCCATAACTGTAGGATTTGCTCCAAGGGATCCAGAGGTAAATCAAAACAATCTCGAAAAAGCCGCTGCTTAGAACCGAAGTAATAGCTAACCATCGCGGGGTCGCAGCCCGCCCCCTTGGCAATAGAACGCATAGTGGTGCCGTCATAGCCGCGGGTAATGAACTGAGATTCGGCCACCTGCTTGATTTCTTTGCGCATTTGTCCGCGTGCTCCCCGCGGTCCTCTTCCGTGAGTAGCAGAAGTAGTTTCCGACTTTAGATCCCGAGCGCGCGAATTAGGCAACATTTTCTTTTTATAATTACCGGTGGTTAATTCATCGTCGCCGAAACTTTCTCCGCTGACTCTTTTCTGTCTGCGTGAGCGTTCTTGCTGGTGGATACGGTTTTTTCTCGTTTTTGCATTCATAGTTTTATCCTAATTTCAACACCCTGTGAATTTAGCGTTTTCAGTTTACTTTGAGGTGGTGATTACAACTCCGGGAGATGCTATGAGTAAAACAACTGCCGCCCTTGACCTCGCGGACGGAAAAAATGCTGCCGCAAGCGAAGGTAAGCAGGTGTTAAGGCTAGGTATCGATATTGGTTCCACCACCGTAAAAGCAGTGCTCCTTGCGGGGCGGCAGGTAGTCTTTTCCGACTATCGCCGCCACCACGCAGATGTGCGCGGAGAACTGGCGGGCTTGCTGCGCGATATTAACGCGGAGCATCCGGAAATCACCGTAAAAGCTGCAGTGACCGGCTCGGGCGGGCTTTCGGTTGCCGGAGCGATGAAAGTGCCGTTTGTGCAAGAAGTTATTGCCGGCACCAAAGCGGTGGGTGATACTCACCCGCAAACCGATGTGATTATCGAACTGGGTGGGGAAGATGCCAAAATCACCTATCTGCATCCCACCCCGGAGCAGCGCATGAACGGCACCTGCGCGGGAGGCACCGGCGCTTTTATTGACCAGATGGCTACCTTGTTGCACACCGACGCCTCGGGACTAGACAAACTGGCTGCGCGCGCCAATCAGCTTTACCCGATTGCCTCGCGTTGTGGGGTATTCGCCAAAACTGACCTGCAGCCTTTACTGAATGAGGGCGCCGCGCACGAAGACCTGGCGGCCTCGATCTTTACCGCAGTCGCCACTCAAACCATTGCGGGACTAGCCTGTGGACGCCCGATTCGCGGAAACGTAATGTTCCTGGGCGGGCCGCTACACTTCCTCCCCAATCTGCGCAAAGCCTATGAGGAGCTGCTCCCCAAAGCCGATAGTTTCTTCACCCCGGAGCACGCCGAACTTTACGTGGCGCTGGGGGCAGCTCTGAGCGCCGATAAAGGGGAGCCGCGTCCCCTCGAACAGTTAATAACCAACCTGACCACCGGGAAAATCGATACTGATTCCCAGCGGATGCGCCCCCTATTTGCTAATGAAGAAGAACTCGCGGAGTTCCGCGCCCGCCACGACAAAGAAGTGATCCCGCAAGTGCCGTTATCCGAGGCGCGAGGGCGCTGCTTCCTGGGGGTAGATTCCGGATCCACCACTATCAAAGCAGTCGTGATTGACCAGGATAAACGGATCGTATTCACCCACTATGCCTCTAACGAGGGCGACCCAGTTTCGGCGGCGGTGGAGATTGTGCGCCGCATTCGCACCGAACTGCCCGAGGGCGCCTATATTGGGCGCGCCTGCTCCACCGGTTATGGGGAGGGGTTGGTAAAAACCGCCCTTAACCTGGAGCAAGGGGAAGTGGAAACTATGGCGCATTTCCGCGCCGCTGAAGACCTGCTGCCCGGAGTGTCCTCGGTAATCGATATCGGCGGGCAAGATATGAAATATCTGAAGATTCGCGCCGGAGCCGTGGATTCTATTTCGGTGAACGAAGCTTGTTCTTCTGGGTGCGGATCTTTCTTGCAAACTTTCGCCGCCACTATGGGAACCAGTGTGCAAAGCTTTGCCGCCGATGCGGTAGCTGCCAAGGAACCGGTGGATTTGGGGACGCGCTGCACCGTATTTATGAACTCCTCGGTCAAGCAGGCGCAAAAGGAGGGAGCCAGCCCGAAAGATATTGCGGCGGGGCTGTCTTATTCGGTGGTGCGCAACGCCCTCTATAAAGTTATTAAACTAAAAACCCCCGAGGAGCTGGGGGAAAAGGTAGTTGTCCAGGGGGGAACCTTCCTTAACGATGCGGTGCTGCGGGCTTTTGAGCTGCTAACTAAGCGGGAAGTGGTACGCCCCAATATCGCTGGTTTAATGGGTGCCTACGGCGCGGCGTTGATTGCTAAGCAAAGCGATGATGGCCAGGGGGAATCCACCTTGGCAACCCTGGAAGACTTGGAGAAATTCCAGGTAGAGACTACCCGCAAGACCTGTCGGCTGTGCCAAAACCACTGCCAGATGACCATTTCTACTTTCTCGAACGGGGAGCGGCACGTGTCGGGGAACCGCTGTGAACGCGGCGCCTCCCTAGAAAAAGTACCCAAGAAGTCGGCGCTGCCGAACCTGTTCGATTGGAAATACAAACGGATTTTCGGGTATCGCCGTCTGACCGAGAAGAAGGCATTCCGCGGGGACATTGGGATTCCCCGGGTGCTGAATATGTACGAAAACTATCCGCTGTGGTTCACCATGCTCACCAAGCTGGGATTTAGGGTGATGGTTTCGGGGCGCTCCAACCACGACCTGTTTGAAACCGGGATGGAGTCGATTCCTTCTGAAAACATCTGTTACCCCGCGAAACTGGTGCACGGACATATCGAGTCGCTGCTGAAGAAAGGGATAAAAACTATTTTTTATCCCTCGGTGATTTATGAACAACAACTGGTGGAAGGCACCGATAACTGTTACAACTGTCCGGTTGTGGGTACCTATCCCGAGGTTATCCGCAACAATATGGAGTCGGTGCAAGACAGCGACGTCCGCCTGATTAGCCCGTTCTTGAACCTGGGGAATCGAGAGTTCCTGCCCAAACGGATCGCGGAAGTATTCGCTGATTGGAACGTGACGGAAGCGGAAGCGAAAGCTGCCCTGGATGCGGCCTGGGAAGAAGATGCCGCCGTCAAGGCAGAGATTCGGGAGAAAGGCCGGGAATCTTTAGAGTGGATTCGTGAAAACGGGGTGCGCGGGATTGTGCTGGCTGGGCGCCCCTATCACCTGGATCCGGAAGTTAACCACGGGATTCCGGAGTTGATTATCGGCTTGGGAATGGCGGTGTTTACCGAGGACTCGGTGGTAGATGGTCGCCTAGAGCGCCCCTTGCGGGTGCGTGACCAGTGGGCTTACCATTCTCGCCTTTACGAGGCTGCTGCCCGGGTGGGCGATGAACCTGATCTGGAATTGGTGCAGCTAAACTCTTTTGGTTGCGGAGTGGACGCGATTACCGCTGACCAGGTACAAGAGATTTTGGAGGGGCGCGGAGACGTCCACACCGTCCTCAAGATTGATGAGGTTTCTAACCTGGGAGCCGCCCGGATTCGGCTGCGTTCCCTGGATGCAGCGACTCGGGAGCGGGAAAGTTCTACGGTGCTTACCTATCCCAGTGCGGATCGGATCGGTGATCCGGATGCCGCGCCCAGAGAGCCAGAGGAAGCGGCAGTTCCTACTCGCATAGATCCGGCAGCCGAGGCTGCGGAGGAAGAAGCCCGCCTAGCGAAAGCCGGCCATGTGCAGGTGCATTCTAAATTCACCGAACAGATGCGCAAAGATGGTTGGGAGATTCTGGTTCCCCAAATGGCACCGATTCAGTTCCGCTTGGCGCAACCGGTGGTGCGCCGCGCTGGTTTGAATGTGCGTTTGCTGGAACATACTTCCCGCGAATCGATGGAAACTGGTCTCAAGTTCGTAAACAACGATTCTTGCTACCCCGCGATTGTGGTGATTGGGCAGCTGATTGAAGAGTTTACTTCCGGGCGTGCCAACCCAGATAAAACCGCGGTGGCGATTTCGCAGACCGGGGGAATGTGCCGGGCAACCAACTACGCGTCCCTGCTCCGTAAAGGGTTGCGCGATGCCGGCTATCCGCAGGTACCGGTGATTGCCGCCTCGGTGCAAGGCATTGAAGAAAATCCCGGATTCCAGCTGTCTTGGTCGGAAATTCACCGGATTTTGCAAGCTATCTGCTTAGGGGACATGTTGCAAACCATGCTTTTGCGGGTGCGTCCCTATGAGCTGGTGAAAGGCTCGGCGATGGAGCTTTATCGGCGTTGGGATCAGATTATCCAGGAATGGTTTGCGGCTGGAAAATACTCGGCCACCTGGGGCGATCGCCTCAGCTATTCTCGCCTGATTAAGGAATGTGTCAAAGAGTTCGATGCCTTTGAGCTGAACGATGAGCCGCGCCGCCCCCGGGTTGGTTTGGTGGGAGAAATCCTGGTGAAGTTCCACCCGGATGCTAATAACCACGCAGTGCGGGTGATTGAGGAAGAAGGCTGCGAAGCGGAACTGCCCACTCTGATCCAGTTCTTCCATTACTCCCTGGCCAGCGGAAACTTTGAGCGGGACGAAATGGGCAATTCCCGCAAAGTTAAGTTAGGGATGGATGCGGGTCTGTGGGCCTTAGAGCGCTACGAGGACGCGATTCGCCGGGCTTTCGCCAAAACTAACGGCAAGTTCGAGATGCATCGGCGAATCAAAGATATGGCGGCTCGTTCTGTCGATATTGCAGGCATGGGTAATCAGGCTGGTGAAGGCTGGTATTTGACCGCAGAAATGGTGGACATGATTGAGCATGGCTGCCCCAATATTATTTGCGCCCAGCCTTTTGGCTGCTTGCCGAACCATGTGATTGGCAAGGGAATGTTCCGCGCCCTGCGCAACCGCTACCCGCAGGCCAATGTGGTGGCAGTCGATTATGATCCCGGCGCCTCGGAAGTTAATCAGCTAAACCGGATCAAGTTGATGATCGCGACTGCCCTGCGGGGTGAAGAAGTGGCTGATGATTTCGAGGATATGCCCGAGGAAGCGTCCGGGGCAGGCTGCGGATGCGCGTCCTCGTGTGGTAGCGGAGTGCAATGGAATTCTGAGGTTCAAGTCAGCCCCGCAGGTAGGCGTTCCCTGCCGATTACCCCGGTGAGTGCCGCGCGCTAAAACTGGTGAACTACTAGCCGAGGACACCCCATTGTGACCCCGGTAATACCGATATTAACCCCTATGCCAGCAGCTCGCAGGGGTGCGTCCAGTTTTCTGAAGGTACCGGGAAAAAGCGGGAAGAACGCGGGCTGGTTATTCCCTAATCCCAGCTTTCACGGCGGTAATGGCCAGTTCGCCGCGGGTTGCGCAACCGGTGTGGCTGAGGATATCGGAAACATAGGATCGCACTGTGGCTTCTTTGAGCTTGGTTTGCCGGGAAATGTTCTTGTTGGTGAAAGCCTTAAGTAAAAGCCGAAATGTGGGGCGCAGATGAGCTGGCAGAGTAGCAACCGCATCAATAAAACCGGCGTATTGTTCCCTATTGTCTTGGGTTTGCGCGTACGCGGCTGTCAGGATTTCGGTGGGGCGCGGCGCCATTACCTGCTGACCGGCGTGGGCTTTCCGAATCAGCTCTGCGAGTTCTGGGGCGGGAATGTCTTTGGTGAGGAACCCGCGTACTCTGGCTCCGATTGCTTGCCCTAGAGATTCTTCGTGTTCGAAGGCGGTGAGCATAACAATCGTGATTTCTGGGTGTTCGCGGCTGATGCGGCGAGCTGCTTCGATCCCGCTAATCACCGGCATATCCACATCTAGTAGGGCAATATCTATCCGGTGTAGAGCTAATAGCGAGAACACTTCAGCTCCGTTTTCGGCAGTGGCGACTACTTGCAATCCGTCTTGGGCGTTCAATAAATGAGCGAGGCCGTCCCGGATAATCTGGTCATCATCGGCTAGGAGGATTCGGATTTCGTTTTTACTGTTCACTGGGGGCTCCCTCGTCGTTGGTATTTTCCGCTGATAGGTTTTTAGGTTTGTACTTTTGGGCAGGTAAAACGATGTAGGTTAGCCACTGGCCGCCCAGGTTAGTTATTTCCATCGTTCCTCCTTCCTCTCGAATCTTGCTGTCGAGGTTCGCTAGGCCGTAACCGCTGCTGATCCCGGTAGTGGCCGGGGTGTCTGCAATCTCGTTACTCAGTGAGAGGGTGAGTTCTTTCCGTTCGGTTTGTAGCTCGATGACCAGGTTTGCCTCCGAATCTGCGGGTGCATATTTCAAGATATTTGAGGAACATTCTCTGATTGCCAATGCGCCGGTGAGGAGCTGTTGCCGGCTTAGTGCATTATCTAAATTTTTGGGTAACACCGTATCGAGAGTGATGCTGCGAGTTTGTAACATTCTTTTTACTTGTTGAACTACTTCAGATAGGGGAGTTTTGCTGGCCGCAGTGTCGATCGAGAGGATCATGGGACGAATTCTTCTTGAAGCCTTGGTGGCGGCTTGCACTAGCGGATTCATCTCGCTACTCAGCTCGGGGTGACGTACCGCAATATCTTGGGCGAGTACGGTCACATGGGCCAGGTCTTTGGCAGTAGTGTCGTGTAGTTGGCGAGCGAGCTCTTTACGGGTTTGAACAGTGCTTTTACGTATTTGCTCTCTGTCGTGTTCTGCCAGAATCCGGCGCGCGTTTTGCCAGCGTAACGCCAATCCAATAACCAAGACTATAACCGCGATTAATGCGGAGCTAAACGCTTGGAGACTGGGCGTAGCACTGACCGCTACGGAAATCGCTCCCTCTAGTAACAGTACTAAGACTGCAGGGATGATCCAGGAGCGTATCAGCCAAAACACCAGTAAAATGTCGAGATCAAGAACCACCATCCCGTAACCATCAATCAGATCCAGCAGGTTGAAAAGGAGATAGCAGGCGATAAAAATGAACTCACATGGCTGAAACCACCCTGCAGCCATAAACACGGCAATCAGGATGAGGGTGAAACAGATACTTTTTGTGGAAACTGATTGCTGCCCCATTAGCACCGATATTGTGTCCAGTATCAGCAGGAAAACTGACGATAACCCAAAAACCAGTGGCTGTATCACCGGGTAATGTCGATAACTGGGAAATAAGGAAGCAAGCATGCCTCAAAAATATATTAAATGCTTACCGGGGTCGATACTTTTCGCATCCGCGCAGGTTGGGAAATAGTTTACAGATGAGTGGTGGCACATATTGGGGCTGAATATCTGTTCTGATGGCAGTTGCAACCCTGGGATGCAGCTGCTCAATAACGGGTGGTTCACACGCTGTAGCCGGAGAAGACGATAGGGCAAAGGCGAGGGCTCCAACCGCAGCTGTAATAGTTGAAATACTCATGTTTTTCCTTCTCTTTTAGAATGATTTGCCGTTCTTAGCCTATGTATATGCCCAATACTTTCGATACCGACGAATGTCGGTATAACTGACCGACATTTGTCGGTATCTATTTGCCATTGTGTGCCGTTAATTTGAAAAGACCCATAGCTACCAAAGAAAGTGCAGGGAAACATGACTACCAGAATTGTCGCAGCAAAAACTATAACCCCCCGGTTGTGAGTTCTTTGATTGCTAACCGGGAAGCTGTCTACTTATGCGCCTAAAGTGCCTCTTTAACACGCTTTCAGTGGGGAAATTATGAGAAAAAATCGACTTGCCGCAATCTCGCTGATACTCGTTTTTTTCGTTTATTGGCTGAGCGTTCCGGTTGCTTTTGCTGTTGATAGGAATTCGTCTGCAGCGGGTGCGGGGTCTGCTGCTGAACGCATGTCGAACAACAGGGTATCTGTTGGTTCTGGAAACCCGGAACGTGGCGTCACTATCGGTGATTCGGGTAGTCCTTCGATTCCAGTGCAGGATATTGATTCCACTGGGGATAACCGGGATCCGGTTATTGAGGAAGTAAATGTTCTTGGGGATTTTAATCGCTCTGCCAAGGGAATCAGCTACTTTAAGGACATAACGATTTCTCTGGTTGCAGATAATCTTACTGATGATAATTTTCTGTCGGCGGAGGGCCTGCATTGGTCTTCTCGCACTGGGGTCGAGTTAATTAAAGGGCAAGTTCTTGGGGATTTTGATTTTTCTGTTTTCCCTCGTGATGTCCCGAAGGCTCGGGTTAAGGCATTTCGGATTAATGATGGTGATTCCGGCAGGATAACTTATGTGGGTAGAACCCGCTCGGGTATTGATCTCGATTTGATTTGGACGGTGACCGGTTCCGATAAAGAGGATTGGGCAGCTCATTCGGGGTACGCGAATAGTAAAGTGAAAGGTCTGGGTTTTATCGGGGAACAGTTTTTCTCGGGTGCTAGCGGAAACTCTATTGCGGTTTTGTATGATAATGCCAGTAATTTAGGTTTGCGTTACCAGATTGTGAAGCATGGTACTTTCGTGGAACAACCGGTTGTGGTCAGTTTTATTTCTACCGATATTGATTCTGCTCAGGGGGTGGAAACGGATTTAGCTAATCTAGTTGAGGTTATTCCGCCCGATTCTCATCTGGTGAAGAAAGATGGGATTATTTATGACACTACCAGGGGAACAGTTAATCTGAACGGTTCGGCAGATCTTCCTCGTGGTGGATATTTGGGGGCAGGTTTCCTCTCAAACTTTAATTATGTTTTTTATTCTCCTGCTCCGCAACGGGTTAATAACTCGTATCATTATCCCAAGGCGGTTAGGTACGATATTTTCGGTTCGAGCTTGCAAGCTAAAATTACGCCACGACTACGGCAACATATCTCGGTTAGTTATGTGGATACTTCGGGGAGGGAGCTGAAACCCGAGGAACGTTTCAAGGGTTATACCGGGGAAAGCTACAGTTTTTCTGCGCCAGCTATTGACAAATATCAGCTGGCAGCTGTGGAGAAAGATGCTAGCGATATTTATCGCCCGCGGATAAGGTTTATTTATTCTCCGATTAAAGCCAGTTCTTCCCACCAGATGGGTAATCCTGTAAGTAACCCAACTTATTCTAAGCATTCCTCATCTGCGGTTGCGGGTCAAAAAAGTGTTTCCCGCTCCCCTCAGGTGAAGCGGGAGGCTCGGCGTTTTTCTGCACCTAAACCGGCTTCTAAGGCTTTGCCAATTAATAGAGAGCCGACGCGCAGGCAGGGCAAGGTCGCTAATAATAGTGCTGCGCAGGGTGCGAGTGATCCTTTTTTGGTTAACACCGGGATGACGGCAGCGGAGAAACGGTTATTCCTCGACTACGTTGAGGAGATGGGGCGGCAGGCGCGCCGCAAATATGGTAGTGATACTCATAAAATTAACCATTTTATTGCTAACGCTATTGCTTACCCGGTGTACAAAGACGACCCGCTGCAATCACGGGTGAATGATTTTGGCGAAGAACCCAAGGTAAAAAACTACGGAAAAATTTATGATGCCTTAAAGGCCATCCATGGCTATAGTAAGTACACCATTGATTTTCCGCATTTTGCGACTACTCTTGCTTCAGCGGAGAAGAGTAGCCCTAAAAAAGAAAGGTTAAAGTTGCTTGCCGGGTTATCTCCGAGTGTATTACTGGGAGTTAGTCGCAGCGATAATTTCTTCCAGCTTAACTCCTTGACTGGGGATCTACTGACAAAAATTGACAGCAAAGACCTCAATACTGATATTGATGCGATTATTTTTCATTATCATCCTAGTTTTAAAAATCTTCCTTTAGATAAACTGCTAATCAAGTATTATCATCGGCACAATTTGAATTCTGAAAGACAGCGTCTATATCGTGAAGTACTCGCACAACAGGCGTACCCCTTCGTGTCCCCGAAAACCCAAGAACGGTTAAATATTTTGTTTGCTACTATGACGCTAGGAGCACTCGCTTTAGTGGGAATTAAACTGTTTTTGGAATTTGAAAAGCTGTTTTCCGAATTTAAACAGAAAAAATTAAAACAGTGGGAAGAGTTTAAAAGTAGCATTGGGTTTGTAGAGCATAATCGTTTTAAGCGTACTGTGCTTGGCTTGCTTCCCTTTTTATTTCATCCAAACGAAAAGCGTTTATTATCCCATGCGGATACCAAGGTTATTAAATCTACTCGCTTTTCGGTAAAAAAGAGCATTCTTAAACCAGTTGTGCGTAAAGTGATTAAGCCAGGAGTGAGATGGGCAAAAAAGATTGTACGTTCACTGTATAGCCGGGTGATTAAACGGTCAATACATTATATAAAACACAAGATTGTTAAACCTGTAGTTAAGAAAATTAAAAGACGGATTATTAAGCCGTTATATAGGCGAATTATTAAGCCTTTGTATCGTAAGGTTATAAAACCTTTCTACCGGAGGATAGTGAAACCGATCTATAAAAAAATAATTAAACCTGTCTATAACAAGGTGATAAAATCGGTTGTTAAAAATATATTTAAAAAAGTTATTCGACCAACCGCACGGTTGGTAAGAAATAAAATGGTTAAACCTACCAAATGTTTCGTTAAAAATAAAATACTAAAACCAGCCAAAAGATTATTTAGGTGGCTTCGGGGATAGGGGTGAATTCATGTTAAAGAAGGTTATTCTTGGCGTTTTTATCGGGTTTGTGGTTTTTGTGCTGGCCCTGGGGTACGGGTTTTTTAATTTGAAATCAAACTCGGTGTACTATGCCCAACGCACTCCGCATAAAGCCGAGATGGAGCCGGTTCTTGTGGAAGTAGTCCGTGACCTGAGGTGGGTGTCAATTCCTGGGCTTAAGGGGATTGAGTACGATTTTGATGGAAGTAATATCATTCACAATTATAATTTTGCTGGGAAAGATTATGCTTTTTCTTATTACCCTGATGATACCTATGTATATTTTGACGGTGGCGAAGATTTAACTTATAACTTTAATAAAGATTTTAAACTCGTCAGTGTATGGAATATGAAAAATGCCAATTATTCTTCTGATCCTGTTGATAAATCCGCGATAAAAAGGGATATTTTTCGTGTGGTTCAGCCGGTGGTTGATGCACAGACGGAGCCGTTGATTAATTTGCAGTGGATTTATGATTGGGTTAATAAAGACAGATTTAACTAAATCTTGATAGGAGTTTATTTCGTACTTGCGATTTTCATGGATGCCGTAGGGAGGTGGGGTGCCTGTGTTGAAGAAGGTTGTGCTTTCCGTTTTTATTGGGTTTATTGTTGTTGTTTTAGCGCTGGGGTTTGTGTTTTTTAATTTGAAATCTAACTCGGTGTACTATGCCCAACACACTCCGCATAAAGCCGAGATGGAGCCGGTTCTTATGGAAGTTACGCGTAACCTTGACTGGATCTACTCCCCAGATATTAAAGGGATAAAGTACGATTACGACGGCTATAGAAATATTTATAATAATAAATATGGAAGAGATGAAGGCGCTAACTTTGCTTATCTCTTTTCGGAAGAATACTCTTATGATGATGGCAACTTTTCGCTTTATACGTTTGATAAAAGATTTAGATTGATATCGGTGTGGAATGAGAAAACTCTAGAGTTTACTTCTAAACCTGTCGATGTTTCAGCGGTGAAGCGGGATATTTATCGTGTTGTTCAGCCGGTGATTGATGCCCAGCCGGAGCCGTTGATTAATTTGCAGTGGATTTACGATTGGGTCAATAAAGATCGATTTAATTAGAAGTCTGCGGGGTTTTATTGCATCTTTGCGGTTTTCAAGGATCGCTGTAGGGAGGTGGCGCCTGTGTTAAAGAAGATTATTCTTAGCGTTCTTATTGGTTTTATGGTTATTGTGCTGGGGGTTGGATACGGGTTTGTTAATTTGAAATCAAACTCGGTTTACTATGCCCAACGCACTCCGCATAAGGTTGGGGTAGAGCCTGTTCTTATGGAGGTTGTGAGTAACTTAGATTGGAGTTACACCCCTGATATTAACGGGATTAGCTATGATTATGATGGTTACAGGAATATTTACAATAATCTAAATTCAAAGCAAGAAGAAGAATATTTTGCATATAATTTTTCTGGAGAGTACAGATATTACGATGGGCAATCATGCATATACGTATTTGATGAAAGGTTTCGATTAGTAAGGGTTTTTAATGGTAAAACTCTCAAATATTCTAATGACCCTGTTGATGTTTCAGCGGTGAAGCGGGATATTTTTCGTGTTGTTCAGCCGGTAATTGATGCGCAGCCGGAGCCGTTGATTAATTTGCAGTGGATTTACGATTCGGTCAATAAAGACAGATTTAACTAAATGTTGGCAGGAATTTATTTTTTATTTGCGGTTTACAAAGAAGGCTGTAGGGAGGTGGTGTGCCTTTGTTGAAGAAAGTTGTGCTTTCCGTTTTTATTGGGTTTATTGTTGTTGTTTTAGCGCTGGGATTTGTGTTTTTTAATTTGAAATCTAACTCGGTTTATTATGCCCAACGCACCCCGCATAAAGCCGGGGTGGAGCCGGTGCTTATGGAAGTTACGCGTAACCTTGACTGGATCTACTCCCCAGATATTAAAGGGATAAAGTACGATTACGACGGAGGTAGAACTATCTACAACAAAAATTATCAAGATGGTACGAAACTGGCAATATTTGCGTGTTCCTCCGATCCTTCTTATTTGTATTGGCGTGAGTATGCAAGTAAGAAGTTCGTTGTTTATGCTTTTGATGACCGATTTACCTTATTAAGGGCAACCGATAGAGAAAAGGGTAAAATTCCATTAAAAGACATAGATCGAGCTGAATTGATACGCGAAATTTACAAGGCTGTTCAGCCGGTGATTGATGCCCAGCCCGAGCCATTGATTAATTTGCAGTGGATTTACGATTGGGTCAATAAAGACAGATTTAACTAGCGACATCCTCGCGGCTTTTGGATGCATGATTAGACGCGGTGGCTTTTTATCCCCGATGCTGTCGCAGAAAAAATCTTTATTTGCTATTCCCCCTGGGCGCTAGGGGGAGTTTCGATTTCAAAAAGTTCTAGGAGGGCGCGGAAAGTATCTTGCCCATCTAAACAGGTATCAAGCAGGAATCCTGCTTGCGTTTCGTATTCTTGTAAGCCGCGATAGTAGTAATACTTTTTACGATCTTCAATAATAAAAGGAACCAGATCGTGTTTTAAGCATTCCTTAAAGGCAATCAACCGTCCTACGCGCCCATTTCCATCCTGAAAAGGGTGGATTTTTTCAAACCGGTAGTGAAATTCAATGATGTCTGGCAGGGATACATTTTCTTTTTCCAGGTAGGCAGCTATTAGCGCTTTCATAGCGGTGGGCACCTCTTTAGGTGCGCTGGTTTTGCTGCCGCCCACCACATTGGGGCGCTGCTTGTAATCTCCGATTTGAAACCAGGAAAGCCTCTCCGCTTGCGTCCTTATTTTCAACAGATAGTGAAGATGCTTAATAAGCTCTTCACTGAGCGGTTCTTCCGCCACCTCGATGCAGTAATCAATAGCGCGGAAATGGTTGACGGTTTCGATGATGTCATCAACTTTTAGGTGGTCCTCAGCTCCCAGAGTATTGGTTTCAAAAATCCGTCTGGTCTGCTCCTCGCTGAGGGTACTGCCCTCAATGTGGTTAGAGTTGTAAGTCATGCGGATTTGTAGCTCATGGTAAAGCCCGCCGGGAATCCGGTGTTCCTTTTCTTCTCTCAGCCGTTGGAGGACGGGGTTAGGGGAGACTGCGCGGCACAGATCCTCTTTGCTGCAGGAAAAATAGCTACATAGCTTGTCCATCACCTGGTCTGCCAGCTTTTCTCCCTTCGCGATTTTGGCGATAGTGCGCGAGGAGATTTTCAGGATTGAAGTCAGCTCAGATTTCTTCAAGCCTTGCTGGGCAAGTTTCTGGGTGAGACCCTCGTAGTCGTACACGGCAAACACCTCCAAAATCTTTACTTATTACAGCAAGAAAGCAGCAAAGAGTAAAGAGTTTAAGGGTACGAGGTAAAGATAAAGGTCTAGGTGATGTCCCGGTAGTTAAAAATAATTTTCATGCTAGGGAGTCCAGAGAATCTGTCGCCTGGTTTGCGTCCTCAAAAACTGCCCCATCTTCCGGATCTTTACCTTAGATAACTCTTTGCGCGTGTGTCAGGGCGCGAGCTGTCAAAGCATTGGGGGGGGCATAAGTGAGAGCGGGATCTGTAGATACCGGTTACTTATCAGTAGTATAAGGCGTATACCAGTAAAAATATCCCTCCGGATACAATAATCCCCACTAGCGCTGAAAGAATAAGCAGTCTTGGTTTTGTGCGTCGCAGTGAAGCCAACAGGCCGATACAGGGAATAAAACCCGTGATTGCTACAACTGCCAGTATCTCTAAGCTGCGCAGGTCTACGCCTTGAAGTAATGCCACCACTACGGGACCTAGAATCAAACCTAGGGGGAAGCCGGTGGCGATAGATCGTTGAGTCACCGATCCATAATGGGCAAAAAATGCCATTGAACCAACGATTACTCCGCACCCTACCCCTAACAGTGTCCAGACCAGGGCAATCTTCGCAATGTCGCTGCCAGCCGCGCCTGGACGCAAGTTGTAGATCGGTATTGCACAGTAATAGATTGCTAACGCAAACAGAATCGAAACGGAAGCTACACTAGCAGCGATTTTCCAGGATTTAGAGAACCAGCCCACCACTACCGCAATCATTACGAACCCCAGTCCAGAACTGGCAAGCTTCGTCATAATCGTGATGAACACTCCCGAAAATGGGAACATATCATTTGCGACTGAACCGCAACCTATTATCACCGCGAGGCTCAGACCGAGGGTTATAGTTACGCTAGCAGCGGGGCGTTTAGACTTTTCGGCTGAAAGCAGGTTCTCCTGCCTACTGTCTCTATTCAAAAACGTAGCATCAAAATCACTGGTTTCATTCACTAGCTAATATTATCCCGACTTCCGGATACTTCTGGCGGTTACTTTGGGTGCGGCAGGGGGGCGACAGCTAGCTCGCATCTTCTAATGTGGGAATTGCGGAAGTCGTGATTGCTGATGTTGCGGTACCGATAGATTTAAATTTATTAACGCAGGTAAAACCAGGTAATTGCAAGGATAAGGCTTATCCTTGCAAAAGTGAGGGGTAGGTGTAAGGATAAATGCTATCCTTACAAAACCTAGGGGTGCAGATAAGGATAAACGGTAGGTTTTCGCTGCGAGGGCGGACTGGAAATAACGAGTTGGCAGGGAGTTTATGGACTGTTTTTAAGCTGATTTCAACCCACGCTAGACTTTAACCATGGCAAAAGATCAAAGTTCCCCGCAATCTTTGTCCGAAAATATGCAGGCGCCAGGAAAATCTCTTCCTGAGCGGCGCCGGAGTAGCAGGATAAAGGCACTAGATGGGCTAAGAGCGCTAGCAATTGTGGCGGTAGTTCTCTACCACCTGCGCCCCAGCGTGTTAACCGGCGGATTTATCGGGGTTACCGTATTCTTCGTACTCTCCGGGTTCCTGATTACTCGCAGCGTCGTCAGCGCCCTCGATAAAGGGACTTTTTCTTATCGGCGCTACCTTTTGCGGCGTTTTTGGCGGTTATTTTTCCCGATAGTTATCACCATCGCGCTTAGCGCCGCCCTGACCTATCTATTCGCGCCCAGTCTGTTGCTGAAAGTGCAAAGCGACTGCCTACCGGCGACCTTATTCGTTAGCAACTGGTTTTATATTTTCCGTAACGTTCCCTATTTCGCGGCGGCAGGCCTGCCCTCTCCGCTCACCCACCTATGGTTCTTGGGGGTGCTGGCGCAGTTCTATGTGATCTGGCCGCTGATCGTCTACCTGCTGCTCAAAGTTCGGCGCGCAGCCCCGGCGATTACCGCAGTGTTGATTCTGGCGTCTGCGGCGGCAATGGCGATCTTTTGGATGGCGGGGGAGGATGTTACTCACGCCTATTACGGCCTGGACACTCGCGCCGCGGAGCTGCTAGTGGGCGCGTTCTTAGCTTTTATTTTCCCGCAGGTTTCTTCGTCGGGTTCCGGCTCTGCTGACGAGGCAAAGACCGGAAAAGACACTGCGCTGCAGATACTGGCAGCCGGGAGCCTCGGGGCGTTAATAGTCTTCGCTATCGGGGGAAATGGGGAGATGCCGGCGATGTACCTCGGCGGGTTCCTGCTGGCGGCGATCCTAAGTGCGCTAATAATCAGAGCGGCGGCCTCGGGCGGCTCCGTGATTTCGAAACTGCTATGCAACCCGGTTTTTAACTATCTGGGTTCCCGCTCCTTCGCCCTCTACCTGGTGCATTTTCCCATCCTGCTGATGCTGAATCCGGCTACCCGCACAGTTCCGCCCACCTGGTGGCAGCAAGTTTTGCAGCTCCTGATAGTGGTAGTTGCCGGAGAAGTTTTCTATCACCTGACAGAAGCGCCCGCCAGCCTGCTGAGTTCTCTTTGGAGAAAACCGGGAGAAAAGAAAGTCGCGAAACTTAAGGCGCAGAGCCGGCTCCGCAAAATCCAGCTAACCGTTTTCGCAGTGCTTTCCGCGCTGTCACTGGTAGTAGCCGGGATTTTAGCGTTTTACCCCGCTAACTGGGGGCAGATAGCGAAAAACCGGGCGGTGCAATTGCGTCCCGAACTTGCCGCTACTGCCGCTCCCTCCCCGAAGGTAGAGAATCCAGCAGCTAAAGATAAGGACGAGAAAGACCAGGCGCAGGACAAGGCGGAAGAAGAGTCTAAGGGGATAAAACCCGTGGCCAAGAAGGTTCCCAACAACTTGGATACCACCGGATGGCAGATAGATCCGGCCACCGGCACCTGCAACGCCGACGTACTGATTATTGGGGATTCGGTAACTGACGAGGCTACCCCGGCGATTAAGAAAGTGTTGCCAAACGCTGTAGTCGATGGGAAAACTAGTCGCCAGATCCAGCGCGGCCCGGAGGTACTTGCTAGATACCAGAATCAGGGGATTCGACCCCGGGTCTTGGTGTATGCCTTAGGCAGTAATGGGGTGTTATACGGCGACCGGCTGGTGCAAAACCTGATCGACACCGCCGAAGGCAGGCCCATGTTCTTGGTGACTATCCGTGATCCGAATCCTTTGCAAGATATTAATAATGAAATATTGAACCGTCTGGCGAACGCCAATCCGAATGTGGGGATTATTGACTGGTGGGCGGCCAGCGAAGGGCATCGGGAATACCTGGTAGATGATGGCACCCATCCCACCAATACCGGGGCCGCGGTGATAGCCAATCTCTACAAGCAAGCCCTGTGTGGACAGTAGGGGCGTAGGCGCAGCTAGGAAATGTTTTAGCTTCAGCGGGTGAAAACTGTGGCTATACCAGAGAGAATGGCTGCCAAAACTGCCACCCCGACCGTGCCGAATAGCCATTTGATGACCTTTTCACGGAGTCTAATGTACGGCTGTAAATCCTCGGTGCCAGGGATAACCCACGCCCTGGTGCGTCCCACCCAGTATTCGTCTACCAAGAAACGGTCGATGAGGTTAGTGATGAATAAAATTGCCGCTATCTGCCAAAAGCCTGCCAGGAATCCTCGGGCGTCATTTATCGCATAAACACAGAGCAGTGTGTAAATAATGTAGCCGGGAATGCAAATTGCTTTGAAAATCGCGCGGCCACGTTTGATTTTATTACGCGTGGTCAATCCCAACTTTACGCACCGTTCCTGCACCTGGGGAGGGTAAAGATACACCATATTAACCGGGCTTTTGCGGATGCCGATGGCGCAGAGCAGAATCAGCAGCGCGCCCAGCACCAGTCCTTCCAGGACAACTCGTAAAATCATCGTCACCTTTCCCAGACGCTCCATCCGGATCGGGCTTTGAACTCAAAAGGTAGCCCTCTGAATAAAGCATCTCTATAAGACAGTTAAAATAGTATCCACTTAGACGGATATGCTAGCTGAAAAGTTTTCAGATAATTGCAACAATGGTTTTGTGAGTTACTACTTGGGTCCTATACGCCATTCAGTGCATTTATCCAACCTCGAAGAGGTTTCCTGCGCGGCAGAGGGCGGTCTACTTGGTGAAAATCAGTGGTGTGAGTTAAAAGGTGAACTTGGTCCAACAAATAAGCCAGTTAACCTGGAGCTGGCACGGGATTTAGCATCCTTGAGTTTGGATGGCGGTGTGCTAATTTTTGGAGTCGCAGACAAAACATTTGAGCTGATTGGATGTGATGCTACTAGTTTAGAAACTAGGATTTCACAGGTTGCAGCTACGGCGGTGCAACCCCCACTTTCTCCTGTGTTTAATCCGCCGATTACCCTTCCTAATGGAAAAAGTATTGTTGTGGTTTCAATTCCACCGTCTTCAGTTGCGCCGCATATGGCAGACAATCGTTACTGGGGGCGTTCTTCTGAGGGAAAGCGAGTACTTTCTGACGCAGAAGTGCGTCGGTTGATAGAAGCTCAATCCGCTAGACGGAATTTGTTTTCTAACTCGTTCAAGGAGTTTATTGAGCAAGACCCGCTCAGCCGGCTGGTGGAAAACGGAACCTCGATAAATGGTCATGGATTTTTTATGGCTACCCCACAAGGGCACCTAAAGCTGGGTAATTTTAGCCAAGATAACCTACAGGATCTATTAGCAAGACTTAGCTCGCGACACAACCCCAACACTCTAAACAATATGCTCAAGAATTGTTACAGCCCAGCACGGGATCCTAAAGGGGTTGGCTTTAGAAGTGTGTGTGAACAAGTTCCCCAGAAAGACGAGTGGAAACTTACCCAAGTAACTGTATCCGATGAAGGAACGGTTATGAGTACTTTCGCAGAGTCAAGTAGCCTGTATTCATTGCCTGGTGGGGAGAATGTCCTCTACACGTATCCAGATAAAACAGTGCAGTTTCTTGCACAGAATCTAGAGATTCTCAGTATGCTTTCTAAAGATTACGGATATCAGGGAGAATGGCAAGGAGCTATAGGGCTAACTCGATTAGATGGAGCAACTCGATATACGCGCAACTTTTCATATCGGCCATTTCCTTACTCCCAAAATACCTACACATATGAAGCAACCTTGCAGCCAACGAATTGGGCTGATGATTCTGAAAAATTGAATGATATGACGTTGCGATTGCTTCGCGGATACTTACGCGGACTGGGAATGGAAAACTACTCCTACATAGATCTGATGAAGGGAATCTAGTTACCCAGTCGTGCATGACCACTCGATTGCCCGCGTTATCTACGCATATGTATTGACTGGTGGGCGGACACCGAAGGGCATCCGGAATACCTGGTAGATGATGGAACCCATCCCACCGCTGCCGGCAACGAGGTGCTCGCGAACCTGTACAAGCAAGCCCTTTGTGTGCGGTAGGGGGTAGGGCATTGCAGGGGACTACTCGAAATTTTCGAGTAGTTCGGCAAGCAATCCCTCGCGCAAGGGTTGGTCCATTCTCATAGGAATAGTTGCGCCACTGGAAACCATATGGCGACAAGAAGCCATCTTGCTTTTGGATACAATCCTTCGGGTTTAGCGGGGGAGCCGAGAGGTGTAAACAGTTTGGTTTAGACTCGGAAGAGACGATTTGCGAGTTATTGACGATTTGCGAGCGGAAAACCTCAATCGAAGGACGGTCAAGAGTAGCGGTATGGCGAAGAAGACTAAAGCTAAAAAGAGCTTGGAACGAACCTTGTGGGAGGCCGCCGATAAGCTGCGGGGCAACCAGGAACCTTCGGAATACAAGCACGTGGTCTTGGGATTGGTGTTCCTAAAGTACGTGTCTGACCGCTTTAACGAGCGCCGCGCTGAACTTAGCCAGGAACTGCGCGAGGACGGGATGGATGAGGCTCAAATTGCGGGCTTTCTGGAAGATCGCGACGAATATGCTGGGCATAACGTCTTTTGGATTCCCGAGGATGCGCGTTGGGGAAAGCTGCAGGCGAGCGCGAAACTACCGGGGATTGGGAAATTAATCGACGATTCGATGGTGTTGATTGAAAAAGAAAATCCCAGTTTAACCGGGGTGTTGCCGCGAAACTATGCGCGGGAAGGACTGGACAAGAAGCGCCTAGGCGAACTGGTGGACTTGATTGGATCCATCGGTTTCAGGACTGACACTGACCATGGCTCCGATGATGTGTTGGGTACTGTTTACGAGTATTTCCTGGGGCAGTTTGCCGGTAAAGAAACCGGTAAAGAGGGCGGAGCGTTTTATACTCCCCGCTCAGTAGTACAAACCCTGGTAGAGATGCTGCAACCATTTGCCGGGCGGGTGCTGAAAACTTTCTATACGGATTGGATACAAAATGGCGAGTTTTTAGTGCTCGCGGTTTAGTGGGTTCAAAATAAGTGAAATGGGTTCAACCAATGCGAAGTCTAAGGAAATGGTTATTTGAGCGCACAACAGTATTCACGCAATCTTAAACGAGTAAGAAGCAAGTGTGTAGATGCAGAAAAAGGTGATGAAAGACAGGAGCATCGAGGCGAAAAAATGAAACGATGCCGATAAGGCGGAAGCAGCAGCGTTCAAAACTTTCAGTGCGTTTACCAGAAAATCAAAACGGACAGAAAGAAGAGATTAAAATGTGACCACGACCGTCCTCGTCCGAATCTGCGAAGCGCTCAATTGCGGTATCGCTGATATCTGTGAAGTAACAAAGGAGAACGCATAATGATCCGCGACGCCCATGGGCACAACGAAACTGTGAAGCCAAACGATTTTGAGGTACAAAGGCTTCGCGAAGCTCTCCCCGAATACTTTGATAAAGACGGCACTTTCATGTTTGACCGCCTTCAAAACGCGCTGCGCGGTGGTGATGTTGACCTCAGCAGAGAAGGCTACGAACTCAAATTCTTAGGCAAGTCCTACGCAAAATACCTAACGTCAACAGAAACAGAAACCGTCGTAGTCCCAGATCTGCCACACAACGCTGAACCTGAAAACGAAAAATCCGAGAACCTCTACATTGTGGGTGACAATTTAGATGCGCTCAAACATTTGCTTGGCTCGTACGCAGGCGAAGTGAAATGTATTTACATCGACCCGCCCTACAACACTGGATCCGACGGATTCATCTACAACGACGACTTCGGTTTCACCACTCAACAACTGGTAGACAAGATCGGTTTGGATGAAGAAGAAGCCCAACGAGTACTTGGCTTACGAGGTAAATCCTCACATTCCGCATGGCTTACTTTGATGTATCCGCGTCTCCAGCTAGCTAAAGAGCTTTTAGCTAACGATGGAGCGATATTCATCAGCATCGACGATAACGAATATACGAACCTAAAAGCCGCGTGTGATGAAATATTTGGGGAACAAAATCACGTGAGCACGGTTGTAATCCAAACAAATCCAAGAGGCCGAACTTTCGACAGGTTCATCGCGAAAACACATGAATATTTGCTCGTGTACTCCTTAGATGAAACCAGCGAGGCTTTGGCGTTAATTCCTAAAGACAATAAGGCGTTGGCTTCATATGCAAAGTTCGATGATGGAGGGCAATATCGACTGCTTGAGCTAAGGAACAGAAATCCTGTTTTTAATCGCTCTAACCGCCCTAATCTGTTTTACGCGTTTTACGCTGATCCGAAATCTGGTGAAGTGTCACTTGAGCCAGATGAAAGGCACATCCAACCAATCTATCCCCGGAACTCTGAAGGGGCTGACGGATGTTGGACATGGGGAGAGCAGAAGGCGAGAGAGAACATAGGTTCGCTGGTCGGCCATCAAGCAAGCACAGGAAAGTGGACTGTTTTCCGCAAAGACTACTTACGACCAGAATCAAAGGTTACAAAGAGTAAAGGCTTGTGGCTCGAGCCTGAGATGAATCATGAGCGAGGGAAAGAACGCGTTCGAGAACTCTTCGGTTATACACCTTTCGACTTTCCAAAATCTGTTGGCTATCTGAAGAAATGTATTCTTCTCGGTGCTCGTGATGGGTCGATCACTCTGGACTTCTTTTCCGGCTCAGCTACGACAGCTGACGCGGTGATGCAGTTGAATGCTGAAGATAACGGGACGCGACGCTACATTATGGTTCAGCTCCCAGAGGAAGTAGACGAGGATACAGCGGCCTATCAAAGGGGTTATCGAACTATTGACGAGATAGGTCGTGAGCGGATCAGGCGTGCTGCGGAGAAGATTAAATCAGAGACTAATGCCGATATCGATTACGGCTTTAAGCTGTTTAGGTTAGATGAGCCTTCTGAGAAAGTTTTGGATCAACTGGAGAGTTTTGATCCCGAGGCTGCTGAAGGGTTGTTTGCTGGCGACTATGTTTCAAAGTTTGATCTGAATGGGACACCTGGGCACGATACGGTCTTGGCTACGTGGCTTCTCAGGGACGGTTTTGGCCTTACTGGGATTGCTGAAAAAGTGACGCTTGCGAGTTACCAACTTGATGTATGCGGAGATTCTGGGTACGTGATTAGCCCAGGATTGACCAGCGATGATGTCGTCGCTTTGGTTTCTTTACTGGAAAACGGCAGCCTCGGTTTGTCCCGAATTGCTATTTTCAATTATTCGGTGGACTTCTCAGTCATGCATGAGCTGAAAAAGAACCTTTCTGTGCTCAAGTCTGGCAAGACCGTGTCTGTGATTGAGAGGTTCTAACCGATGCAGATCAGACTCCAGACGCTGGATCATCAACAGCGAGCACTTGAAGCCTTGACACACGTTTTCGCTGATGTCGAGATGAACGAAACGTCTCTTTTAGAGGCGAACCCTGTCTTCAATGTGGCTGATCCTCAGATTAGTCAGAACATCACTGGTCTGCAGACCGGCGCGGTTGATAGCGATTTGACGATTCCTCGTCCGTGGCGCGGACGTACCGATGACGGTGTTTTGGGGATAGACGTGAAAATGGAGACTGGCACGGGCAAAACCCTGGTCTACACACAGTTGATGTATGAATTAAACCGGCTTTACGGGTTTCATAAGTTCATTATTTTGGTGCCGTCAACGCCGATCAAGGAAGGTACCCGCTCGTTCATCAATTCCAGCTATGCACGCCAGTATTTTGATGACCGGTACGGTAGCCGAATCAAGTTGCAGCTTGAGGTTCTTGATCCGCAAAAGCGCAGTCGTGGACGAAAAATGTTCCCCTCCGCTATTGCAAACTTTGTTCAAACATCGCGCCTGGCAAAGGGGCGGGTTTCTGCGTTGCTGATGACTGATGGAATGCTCCAATCGCGAGCAACAATGTCGACAATCTACGATCAAACCGTTCTAGGGATGTCGAGTCAGCCCTACGAAGCGTTACGTGAAGTACGCCCAATCGTTATCATTGACGAGCCGCACCGTTTCCGGCGCGAGAACAAGGCTTACCAAGTTATCGTTGATCAAATCCAACCCCAGGCAATCATTCGGTTCGGCGCAACTTTCCCCAAGCTCGACAAGACGGGCACAACGGATTACAACAACCTGATTTTTAATCTGGGTGCAGTAGAAGCTTTCAACGACCAGTTGGTCAAAGGTGTAGCCGTTCAGTATCCCCAAGAGGAAGGTTCTGAGTCGACTCGGCTGCGTTTGACGAGTCTGTCGGCAAGAAAACCCAAAAGCGCCACGTTCAACAACGTGGACACTGGCCGTTCAGCTACTCTCCAGATCGGTGATTCACTAGCTGAAGCAGATGGTGATTTCGCTGGCATAACTATTGAGGCTGTAGGGAAAACTGAACAGCTGTCTATTCGTTCAGGCGTGACGTTGTCGAACGGACAAATCTTGGCGAAAGGTGACACCTTAGCGAGCAAGGTGTATTCAGACACTTATCAGGCTCTCATGATGAAACGTGCGTTGGATAACCACTTTGAAACTGAGTGGGAAAATTTCAGGCGCGCCTCAAAAGTTAAGACGCTGACCCTGTTTTTCATCGACTCCATTGAGTCATACCGTGGAGAGGGCGGTGCTGGGCACCTACGCGTCCGGTTCGAAGAGCTACTGGCTGACAAACTTCACAAACAAATCCAGCTTCACAAAAGCAACAGTTCTCTTGCCGGTAAGGAATACGTCGAATATCTAAGGGCTTCACTAGCTGATCTGTCTGGCACCAACGGTGGGTACTTCTCGGCAGATAACTCCTCTAGCGATGAAGCGATTCAAGCCGAAGTTGACCAGATCTTGCGAGACAAACAAAAGCTTCTCTCGTTTAAGAACCCCGATGGATCGTTGAACACGATGCGGTTCATTTTCTCCAAGTGGACGCTTCGTGAAGGCTGGGACAACCCTAACGTGTTCCAAATCGTAAAGCTCCGCTCATCTGGTTCGGAAATCTCGAAGCTCCAAGAAGTTGGACGAGGGCTTCGACTACCAGTCGACATCAATGGAACCCGATTGTCCGATGAACAGTTCTATCTGACTTACTTGATTGACTACACCGAGGAATCTTTCGCGAAGTCACTGGTCAGTGAAATCAACTCTGACACCCTGGCCATTACACCGTCCGTCAAAGATCTACTACCGATGGTTGCCGCAGAACTCGAATACAGTCCTAACGAGCTTCTCGTGCAACTACTTGCACTGAAACTCGTCGATTTTGAGTTAAACGTCATCGAAGGCAAGGAAGAAGAACTTTACGAACGCTTCCCGCAGTTTGCTGCCGGCAAAGTTAAACCTGACAAGATCATCACCGATGCGAAGAAAACAAAAGTTGGTATTCGTCCCGAGCGCTACTCGGAACTCAAGCACCTCTGGGAAGCGGTTAACGCAAAATACTACCTCCGACTAGAGGAACTCACTGACGAAGAAATCGCTGTCGGCATCGACCACATTCTTGAGCATAATATTTACACTGCTCAAATCGGGCGTTTCGCCCAAGAAACGCTCACTGCAGATGATGAAGGCAAGCTCACCACTAAATCTTCGGTGAAGGAAACGTTCATAGTTGAAGAAACGTTGGCCTACAGTGATTGGTTGAAGCAAGCGTACCTTCAGACGTATTTGCCGATAGCGAGTATCCATGCTGGATTGCTGCGTCGTAATGCTCGACAGAAACTGCCACGTGGCTTTTTCAACAAGGCGACTTTGGCACGGTTCGTTTCCGAGTTCCACGACTGGATGGGAAAAGCATTCATCAACCGTTTTTCTTACACTCGCATCGATGGTGACTTGGGCGCTACTGCGCTCACTGATACGGAAGGCAGACCGCTCAAAGACATCGTTCAGGGAAACATTGGTATCTACCGTGATCCGAACGAAGACGTACCTCAAAAGTTCCTGTACGACGCTTTTGTTTATGACTCTGAGAAAGAGAAAGAAAACATTCGAGACTCAGTCATGGATGAAGTCGCCGTGTACGGGAAAATCCCGCGCCGTTCAATTCGCGTTCCGCTGTACTTCGGCGGCACTACCAGCCCAGACTTCATGTACGTCCTGAAAACTAGAGACGGCAAAATGTCGCTGAATTTCATCATCGAAACAAAGGATGTAAAATCTGAGGCAGACCTTCGTGGCGCAGAGAAACTCAAAATCCAAGCAGCGAGAAAATTCTTCGAATCAATCAGAGATGAAAACATTCGAGTACAGTTCTCGTCACAACTCAGTCATGACGACATCGTCACTTTGATCAAACAGGTGGTGGCTCAATGATCACCAAAGTAAGAATTAGGGGCTATCGGAAGTTCAGAGATTTTGAATTCTTGCCAGACGCAGGAATGAACATTCTTGTAGGAGGCAATGAAGCCGGTAAATCTACCCTTCTTGAAGCTATCACTATGGCCTTGACCGGTCGTGTCAACGGTGTCTATGCGGGTGAAATATTAAACCCCTATTGGTTTAACCAAAAGTTGCTAGACGAATTCTTTGATCAAATTGAAAAGAAGTCGAATGGGACACTGGCCTATCCGGAATTTCGTATAGATGTGCATCTAGAAGTCGGGCGAGGTGAACTCGAAAAGATGCGTGGAATCAACAATCTTTCCAATGAGGATAGCGTTGGCCTTTCGATCATCGCGCGCCCTGACCCAGAATATTTGCACGAGCTTGAAGAGTATTTCAAGCAGGATGATTGCCCCTGTGTTCTGCCAATCGAGTACTACCGGCTTGATTGGCAGAACTTTGCGGGGATGACGGTGCTTCGTCGCCCGAAGGATCTTTCGGTAGCTGTGATCGATACTCGAACTATTCGATCCGATAGAGGTATGGATTACTACACAAAGCAACTTCTTGAAGACAGACTTGATGCAAGAGTACGTAACCAAGTCTCCGTTGAGCATCGTAAGATGCGTGCTCAATTAGGTGATTCTGTCTTGGAAAGCCTAAATGAAAGTTTGCGCCGAGAAACCGATGATGAAGATGTACTCGGCATCGGAATCCAAGTTGACCAATCCCGGTCGACTTCGTGGACGAGTACTTTAATCCCCGAAATTGACAAGATACCTTTTTCTCTGGCTGGTCAGGGCGCGCAAGCATATGTAAAAACGGCGTTGGCACTCGGGAGAAGCAGTGATACTTCAGGCTGCATTCTCATAGAAGAGCCAGAAAATCATCTAAGCCACACTCGACTGCGTGAGCTGCTTGCTTATATAGAAACAGCTAGAGGGGATCGGCAAGTTTTTGTAACAACGCACAGCTCATATGTGCTGAACCGGCTGGGCCTTTCGCAATTAACTCTCCTAGCCCCCGATGGGCTACCACGCAACTTCAATAACCTGTCTAAGGGAACATCCGAATACTTCCGAAAGCTTTCGGGCTTCGATACTTTGCGCCTAATACTTGCAGACCATATCGTGCTGGTAGAAGGCCCATCAGACGAAATTGTTTTTAACCGTTTTTTCAAGGATCGATTTGACAAAGAGCCGTTAGATTTTGGAGTCGATGTAATGTCAGTCGGCGGTGTTTCCTTCAGGCGAGGATTCGAGCTTGCCTCCTTGATGAAAAGACCTTTGGTGGCGCTTCGCGACAACGACAGCAAAGAACCTGCACACTGGCAGCAGGCTCTTGGTGACTATCGACAAAAAGGTGTGAGAGACCTATTCGTTGGGTCACCCTCTCAAGGCTTTTCTTTGGAGGAACAAATTCTCAAAGCTAACGATGACTCAACACTGAGGACAGCACTGGATCTTGGCACATCTCAAGAACCACTTGACTGGATGACAGCAAATAAAACCGAAGCCGCTTTAAGAATCGCCGAGTTCGAAGGGCAGCTCAACCCTCCTCCCTACATAAGCGACGCGCTAAGTACGCTGGCAAAGAGGCTAGGCAAGAGGAAATGATGCACAAGTTCATTCATGCCTGTGCAGGATCAGGGAAAACTGAGAGCATAGTTCGTAAGTGTTCCGATGATGGCGGAGCACGAAGACGCCTTGTCCTAACACTCACCACGTCAGGTCAAGATGAACTTGAAAGCAGGCTCAAGAGGGCATGCCGCGCTAAAAACCTACCCGATGTCATGGGGTGGTACACCTTCCTAATCAGGCACATAATTCGACCATACTTGCCTCTCAAATTTCCGAAACAACGAGTCGAGGGGTTTCAATTCTCGTTAGAGGACAGAACACCTAGATGGCGGTATAACCCAAAGTCCAACAAAGACCGCTACTTCACAAGTCAAGATTTTCTTTTCCGAGACTCTATTGAAGAACTAACGGCAGAGATTCTCAAAGACGCCAGTGGAAAAGTAGAACACCGGCTTTCACGCATTTATGACGAAATTCTTATCGACGAGGCACAAGACATTAGTCGAGCCGGTCTTGACGTTATCGATGCACTTCTATGCCAAAACGCGGTGTCGGTAACACTCGTAGGCGACACCCGTCAATCACTGCTCGATAGCAGTTTGTCTTCAGCAAAGAACAAAAAGGCAGACAGGCTGGGGCTGCTTAACTGGTATCGACAGCGTGAGAATTCAAACTTTGTCAAGATTGAACACCTCGCGGAGAGCTACCGGTTCAATCAGTTGATAGCGGATTTCTCAGATCAGGTGTTTCCAAAAGAACTAGATTTCGAACCTACTGTTTCAAAAATGCTAGTCACAACCGGCCATGACGGCATCTTCTTGGTGGAGGAAAAATATCTCGAGCGATACTGTGCAACGTTTGATCCTGTCCTGTTACGCCATAGTAGAAGCTCAGGAAAGCACCTTGATTCATTCCAGTTTGCAACTTTTGGTGCGGCTAAGGGAAGAACCTACGACCGAGTAGCGATCTATACGACTCAACCTATGCGGGACTTGTTGTCCAAACGAAAGCCTCTCGCAGAAAAGTCAGCTTGCGAATTCTATGTGGGCTTAACGCGGGCAAAATACTCAGTAGCACTCATTGTTAAGACCGCTTCGAAAAACTTGAGAGAAAGTACCTTTGGAAAATTGGAACTGTGGACGCCGGACACGGGACGTGATTCATAGAGCAGCTAAACACCTTTTAGCACGGACTGAATCTTTTCGCGCGGTGAACTGGAGGCGTGAACACGCGGTTCACGCCTGACATCCACATCAGGTCTTGGAGTCACTGGATACTCGTCTCTCACCAAACAACTACCTGTTCGGCGGCTCATCTGAGATGTTTCACCTCGTCAGCGAATCAATGGCCACTAAATTTACGTAACTCTTTCCGAACCGTTTGTATCCAATCTGTAGCAGTGTGCGTTCCTTGCTGCGGCAGCGGGGGAATGTTTGTACAATCTGCCAAGTTTGTAGACGCGCACGGAGGCAACCGTAACCAGCTTGCTGTCTACGGACAAGAACTCACCAATACCACTTGAAAACTCGCCAAGATGAACTTAGCTTTGTGGGGGATTGACGCCGATTTGGCGGTAAGTCGGCGGATTCTTTCACCGAGGATTTACATCCAGATTTGCGGGCAGATTTCATTATCGCTAACCCTCCGTTTAATATCTCGGATTATTGGAGCGAGTCTTTGGCAAATGATCCCCGTTGGGTGTATGCCACCCCGCGCCCCGGAAACGCGAATTATGCCTGGATACAGCACTTCCTCTACTACTTGGCGCCATCAGGTACGGCCGGTTTCGTAATGGTGAACGGAGCGTTGTCCTCCAGTGATGGCACCGATCCGGAGATTCGTGATGATGTGCGCCTGTTTACCGATGTGCGCACGGCGGCGCTAAAGATTCTCGACCCAGATGCAGGGGGATCCCGGCAAGGCAGTGGCAATATCGATTCCGTATTAGCCCAACTGGTTAATGAGTCAGTTACCGCTGATCAGGTGGTTGATGTTTACCAAGTCGCGGGCATGGAGCGCCCGGAGCTCTCCTTGTTGTCAGATGAGTTTTTGGATTCCATCGGTAAAAGCGGAAAACCAAACTTGCAGTTAGGGTTGCTGCGCAGATTGCTGACCGATCGGATTCACACTATGGGGCGCACGAATCTGGTGCAGTCCCGTAAGTTTTCCCAAATGCTCGCTGACGCGGTGAAACGCTACACGAATCGCTCCCTAACAACCGCCGAGATTATCGCGGAACTGGTGGCTTTGGCTAAAGAAATGCGCGAAAACCAGAAACGGGCAGAGGAATTGGGATTAAGCGATGCCGAGGTAGCCCTCTACGATGCGGTGATTCAGAATGATTCCGCCATTTTGCAGATGGGGGATGAAGTTCTTAAAACCATTGCCAGGGAACTGGTAGAAACCATTAGACGCTCCGCCACTATCGACTGGATGCAAAAAGAATCAGTGCGTGCCCGGATGCGCTCGCGGATAAAACGCCTGCTAGCTAAATACAAGTATCCGCCCGATAAGCAAGAAGCTGCAGTCAAACTGATTATTGAACAAGCCGAACATTTAGCTGACGCAGAAAACAGCGAAGAGTAAAGGAATGCGGTTGAGAGGAACTATCCGGAAATCCCGGATAGTTCGCGGAAGGGGTTTAGGGCTGCCGCAGTTATCCGGATTTTCCGGATGACTCGGGAAGGCGGCTTTCTAGCGTCACGAAGGCGACTTCCAGCCCAACAGGGTAACGCCGCTTTTAACCAGTGAAAACGTGTCAATATCAGCTAAAAACACCTAAAGAATATAGAGTTTAGAACATGAATGTTCCGGTGCAATATCGTTCCTTGCTCGCTCCTCCTGAACCGCGCGAACAGCGCTATAAATACGGGCGCTCGCTGCGCGAAACCGTTCCCTTTAGTTCCCTGGCGGCCTGGGTGCCGTCACCAGATCGTGACCCTATCGCCCTCATCCAAGCCTCCCACCAGGGCAGAGTGGAAAACCTGGTACCGATTCGAGTAGGGCGGATGGCCTCCTCGCCCTACGGATTCTTACGGGGAGCGGCGGTAGTCCAAGCCGCCGACTCGGCCGCTCTACCCGCCACCGGGATCCAACCGGTAGTTTGCGGGGACTCCCACCTGGGAAACTTCGGTTTTTATCGTTCCCCCGAAGGGGAGCTAGTAATTGACCTCAATGACTTCGACGAGGCACATACCGGCAGTTGGGAATGGGATTTGCGCCGCCTGACCGCCTCGATCCACGTGGCGGGGCGGGAAAATAATCTTTCCGAATCCAAATGCTCCGACGCGGTAGTCGCCTGCGTTAATGCCTACCGGGACGAAATCGCCTACCTGGCCGGACGCCCCCTCTTTGAACGCGCTTTTAACCGGATTGACCTGGAAAAACTCACCTCGAAAGAGCTAACTCCTAAGTTGGCTAAAGAAATTGAGCGTGCCGCTGCCAAAGCGATGAAACGTACCTCGGATCGGGCGCTCCCCAAGTTCGCCCAAGAATCCGCAGGCAGCCTCCGGATCACCCCGGAACCGCCGCTAACTACCCAAATTCCCCAGGATGATTGGGATGCGGTGGCGCGCGCCCTCGACGAATATCTGCACACTATTTCCCCGCAATGGGCGCGAGTATTAGGCGGATACACCCTAGTCGATATCGCGCAGCGAGTTGTCGGGGTAGGCTCGGTGGGATTGCGCGCCTATATCGCGCTGCTGCAAGGCTCCACCCCCACGGACGTAATCTTCCTGCAACTCAAGCAAGCACGGCGCTCGGTACTCGCCCAATATGTGCACGGCTCTAAAGAATGGCACGCCCACCAGGGGCAACGAGTGGTTGAATACCAGCGGGCGCTGCAAACCGTCTCTGATCCCCTCCTGGGTTGGGCGAGCGTAGGGGAGCATCAATACTACGTGCGCCAGTTCCGCAATATGAAAGGAACCGTGCCCCTGGATCGGCTGGGAGGCAATTCCCTATGCGACTACGCGGGAATCGTGGGGCTGCTGCTGGCAAAAGGACACGCGCGCACCCACGGCGCCGCTATGATTGCCGGCTACCTGGGTAAATCTGATAAACCGGGACAAGCCTTCGCCACCTTCGCCCGGTCCTACGCCGACCAGACCGAGGCCGATCACTCCGAATTCCTGCGGGCGATCAAGGACGGGCGGTTGCCGCAGCCCGAGGGCGAAATGGGAAGTGCCTTCCGCGCCGGGTAGGACGCGTGAGGAGGAAATTGGCTAGTGCCGCACCAGCGCGGGGGCTTGGTTTTATCCGAGCAGGCGCGGTGGGCATAAGAATTCGGAAAATGACTGCGGTCGTTTTCCGAATTCTTGGGCGGGAGGAAAAACCAAGGCTCCGCGCGTAACCCGTGCCAGCGCTCCCGCCCTCGCGACCTCCGCTTTAGCCCCGCTTGCGCGTGTCCTAGTTCACCAGCGCCAAAATAGGATTGCCAGCAGCGCTAATGTTAGGCTAGTAAAGCCGTTACAAGCCGGCCACGGATGCGTCATGCCCGGGTGAAACTGCCCCGGTGCTCCGTGCAACAAGTAGATAAAAAGGAGAACCCAGTGGCACTGAGTAAAGAAGAAAAAGCCAAGATCATGGAAGAATATGCGACCCATCCCGGTGATACGGGTTCGCCTGAGGTTCAGATCGCGCTGCTTTCTAAGCGGATCTCGGATCTAACTGAGCATTTCAAAACTCATCAGCATGATCACCACTCCCGTCGGGGACTAATGCTGTTGGTGGGACAGCGGCGCCGCCTGTTAGGCTACCTGAAAGACATCGATATTGAACGTTACCGTTCTCTGATCGCGCGTCTCGGTTTGCGCCACTAACATAGAAATATCGGCCCGGTTAACGCCGGGCCGAATTGCTATCACCCCGGTTTCGGTCTTCGGTGGTGGCCTCCGGATCCGGCGCAGCAGTTTCTAGTCGCCTTTCTCCGTGGGTCTCGATCGTTGACCGCCCATCACAAGGTGATAGCTCTCAGGAGGGCATCGGCCCTAGAAGATGGAATATCAAGGAGTAAATAAAAGAAAATGATGGACGATCCAGAAGTGATTGCCTCTGAGGCAATCATCGATAACGGTCGTTTCGGACAGCGCACCGTGCGCTTCGAAACTGGCCTACTCGCCCAACAGGCTGCCGGCAGTGCGCTGGCTTACCTGGATGATGAAACCACGGTTTTATCTGCCACCACGGTAGGGAAAAACCCGCGCGACCAGTTTGATTTCTTCCCACTCACCGTTGATGTAGAAGAACGTCAATATGCGGCCGGACGTATCCCCGGAAACTTCTTCCGGCGGGAAGGCCGTCCCGGCACTGAAGCGATTTTGGCCGCTCGCCAAATTGACCGTCCGCTGCGCCCCTCGTTCGTAAAAGGGCTGCGCAACGAGGTACAAGTTGTAGCCACCGTGTTGACTGTACATCCCGACGACGCCTACGATGTGCTGGCCATTAACGCCGCCAGCATGTCCACCCAGATCTCCGGTCTGCCCTTCTCCGGGCCGATCGGCGGTACCCGCATCTCCCTGATCGATGGGCAGTGGGTAGCATTCCCGCGTTACAGCGAAATGGAACGCTCCACCTTCAATATGGTGGTTGCCGGACGGGTTATTCAGACCGAGGGCGGCGGCGAAGACGTCGCCATCATGATGGTAGAGGCCGGGGGCGGCGAAGGTACCTGGGATCTGATCCAGCAGGGACAGACCGCACCTACCGAAGATGTAGTAGCCGCTGGCCTCGAGGCCGCCAAGCCCTTCATCAAAGAACTGTGTCGCGCCCAGGCACAGGTAGCGGCCAAGTGCCAGAAAGAAACCCTAGAGTTCCCGCTGTTTAAAGACTTCGAGGACGAACACTGGGATGCCGTAGCCGAAAACTGCCGCGAACAGCTTGACCAGGCGGTACAGATCGCCGAAAAGCTTGACCGGCAAGACCGGGTTGATGAAATCAAAGACCAAATGCTAGCCGATCTGGAAGAGCGTTTCCCCGAAGGCGAGAAAGAGCTCAAAGCGGCTTTCCGTGCCCTCGAGAAAGAGCTAATCCGTACCCGCACCTTGAACGAGGGCGTGCGGATGGATGGGCGCCAGCCGAACCAGATTCGCTCGCTCTATGCGCGCGCGGGAGTGCTGCCCCGTCTGCACGGATCTGCGATTTTCCGTCGCGGAGAAACCCAGGTGCTGGGGGTAACCACCCTGAATATGCTGCGCATGGAGCAGCAGCTAGACAACCTGGGGCCGGAGACTCGCAAACGCTATATGCACCAGTACAACTTCCCGCCCTACTGCACGGGTGAAACCGGGCGTGTAGGCAGCCCCAAGCGGCGGGAAATCGGGCATGGTCACCTGGCAGAAATGGCGTTAGAGCCGGTACTTCCCTCCAAGGAAGAATTCCCCTACGCTATCCGCCAGGTATCCGAAGTGATGGGCTCCAACGGCTCTTCCTCCATGGGTTCGGCCTGCGCCTCCACGATTTCGCTGTTGAACGCGGGCGTGCCGCTAAAGGCACCGGTCGCCGGGATCGCGATGGGGCTAATGAGCGAACCGAACGAGGACGGCACCACCAAGTACATGACCCTCACCGATATTTTGGGAGCCGAGGACGGCTTCGGGGATATGGACTTCAAGGTCACCGGTACTCGGGACTTCATTACCGCCCTCCAGCTGGACACCAAACTAGACGGTATCCCCTCTGACGTGCTGAAAGGCGCGCTAGCGCAGGCGAAGGAAGCCCGCCTAGAAATCTTGAACCTAATCGAACAGGCGATTCCGGAACCGGACGAAATGAGCCCCTATGCTCCGCGCATCATCACCGTCCAGGTGCCGGTAGACAAGATCGGTGAAGTCATCGGGCCCAAGGGCAAGATGATTAACCAGATCCAAGAGGACACCGGAGCCGAAGTCGTGATTGAAGACGACGGCACCGTCTATATTTCCTCCGCTGACGCCGAATCTGCCGAGGCCGCCCGGGCAGCAGTCAACGCGATTGCTAACCCGCAAATGCCTGAGGTAGGGGAACGTTTCGTAGGAACCGTGGTGAAAACCACCTCCTTCGGAGCCTTCATTTCCCTGACCCCCGGCAAGGACGGACTGCTGCACATTTCGCAGATCCGCCGCCTGGTAGGGGGTAAGCGAATCAACCAGGTCGAAGACGTACTAAACGTGGGTGACCAGGTGCAGGTAGAGATCGAAGAGATCGACGAACGGGGCAAGCTCTCGCTGGTGGCCGTACTCAGTGAGGAGCAAGAAGCCGAGCTAGCCGAAAATGAGGCTAAGCAGGAATCTCGCCGCTCCGAGGACGAAGATCGCCCGCGCCGCTCTCGTAACCGCTCGCGCCGACATCGCAACAATCGTCGCGACGATCGCCGCGACGAGCAAGCAGACGGTGACGACGAATAGTCGCTAAATAAGTTGGCGAGGGCGAGATAATCTCGCCCTCGCCTCCTTTAATTTTTAAGAAAAGAGATCCTAGATGCGCAGATACTTCGACCTAGTAGTGGCCGCAAGCATGCTTTTCTTGTGCCTATTTTTCGCTCTGATACTACTGTCGGTTTCTACCACTTCCGACTCCGGACTCTTAACCATGTTTACCGGGTTTCTGGCGCTGGTTTTCGGGGCAGTAGCTGGCGGATTCCAACTAATTTTCGCGGGTTTGCGTCTGATCTTTAAACTCGATCCTCGCCGTTTTTGGGCACGCGCCACCCTAATCGCATTGGCATTCACCGTCTTTTCTCTAATCTATGCCGCTATCGCCGACAGCGCGGAAACGGGACTACTAACCCTCGCCTTAGGGATTTTTACTGTCCTCGGTGCGCTGCAATGCGGATGCGCCCGCGCATTAACTGCCTCCCCAACCAGAAAAACCACCCGGATATAGTGCCCGGGAAGCCGGAAGAAACCGGGAAACTGTAGCGAAAACTGTCAAACCCAAATAAGAGAAAATGCCTGAACAAAACTTTTACGAACTGCCGCTTTCTGCCACTGCCCCCCGCCTAAGTATTAGCGAAGGCGAAACCCTAATCGAAAGATCGGTACTGGCCGGCGGTATTCGCCTGATTACCCAACAGGTACCGGCCTCGCCCTCGGTAGTACTGGGATTTTGGATTCCCGCCGGTTCGCGCGATGAAGGCCCCGAACATTTGGGATCCACCCACTACCTAGAACACCTGCTGTTTAAAGGCTCCGCTACCCGCGATGCCCGGGAAATCTCGCGGGCATTCGATGCCGTGGGTGGAGAACTAAACGCTGCCACCGCTAAAGAATCCACCCACTATTATTGCCGGGTACTCTCGCGCGACCTGCCGATGGCGGTGGAAGTCCTCACCGAAATGCTGGCGCGCCCCACGCTGGCACCGGCAGATTTTGAACTAGAACGGGCAGTTATCCTGGACGAACTGGCCATGTCCCAAGATGATCCCCAAGATGTTGGCTACGAAAAGTTCTTGGGCGAACTATTCCCCAGCTCTCCGCTGGGCCTGCCGGTAGGAGGCACCGCCCAAACCGTCGCGGCCACGCCACTAGAGGCGGTGAAAGCTCATCATCAGCGCTGGTACCAGCCTCGGAACCTGGTGGTTGCGGCCGCTGGGGATATTGATCATGACCGCCTAGCGCAGTTGCTCTTGGAGGCTGCCGAGAAAAACGGTTGGGAGTTGCCCAGCCAAACCGATCCGGAAGTTCCTGAGCGTCTCCAGCCGGATCCGGCGGTGCCGGCCAGCGCCACGGTAGAAAAAACCGTGGAGCAGGGACAAATCTTTATTGGAACCCGCTCTCTGCCCGCTAGTGACCCCCAGCGCGACACGCTCAGTTTGCTGCTAACGGTGTTATCCGGGGGAATGTCCTCCCGACTTTTCCAAGAAATCCGGGAAAAACGGGGACTGGCTTACTCCACCTATGCTTTTGACTCCGCATATAGCGATAGCGGATCCTTCGGCCTCTACGCCGGGTGCGCCCCCGATAACTTGGAGCAAGTGGGGAAACTACTGGTGATGGAACTTGAAAAACTCGCAGAATACGGTGTTCCCGAGGGCGAACTAACGGAAGCATTAGGCCAGCTCAGCGGGGGAGTGTTACTGGGGATGGACGATAACCGCGCCCGCATGGCGCGCCTGGGACGAGCGGAAGTAAATGGAGGACGCCTGCGCACCATCGAGCAGTTAAACCTTGCCCTGCGAGCAGTAAATAGCGCCCAAATTAGTGAGCTGGCAGCGCAATTTCTCGGCTTACCACAGGTGAAAGTCGTGGTACGCCCGGCGGTGGCATAAGCTGAACAGGTGAAGATAAAGAAACTTTTCCCAGTTATTGCTGCCGCGGCGCTGCTAAGTGCTTGCAGTCCCTCCGCGCAGCCATCCGCTCCCGAAAAAACTACCAATAACCCGAAAGTGACTAGTTCCGTTTCGGCGACGCCCACTACCCCCACCGCTTCACCGACTCCGACAGTGGCGTTTACTCCCAAAGACCACCTGTCGGAAGCGCAAAACTCTTTCGTTAAACAGGTGATGGAAAAGAACCACTATGACCAGCGCACCGCCGAAATAGTATTGGGGCCGGTACAATCCCTGTGCGGACTGCTAGACACCAAGCAACCCGATTCGGCGGCGAATAAACAGACTCTGTCCGATATCTACACCAAAGTAGATTCTGCTGAGCTGCGGCAAGAATGGTACAACAATCTGCAGATAGCTGGGCAAACCCTGTGCCCAGATAAAGCTCAGATTATTAACGCCAATAAACCAGAGGGTGTGAGTTAGCGTGAGTGAAAAACTAAAAGTTGCGGTGGTCGGCGCCCAGGGACGGATGGGGCAGGCCGCTTGTCAAGCGATCACAGAATCTGCGGACTTGCAGCTAGTCGCCCGTCTGGGCAGTAAAGATGAGATCACCTCCCAGGCTCTGTCCGGAGCCGGGGTCGCAGTGGAGTTCACCATTCCGAGCGCCAGTTTTGCCAATACCGCCGCGATTTTACGCAGCGGAGCCCATGCGGTAGTCGGGACCTCCGGTTGGGACGAGGAAGCACAGGCAAAAATCCAGGAAGTGGCGCGCGAAACTGGACGTAACGTCTTGATTGCCCCCAACTTTGCCCTCTCCGCGGTATTAGTGATGGCTTTTTCACGGTTGGCGGCGCCTTTTTTCACTTCCGCCGAGATCGTAGAAACTCATCATCCCAAAAAACTAGATGCCCCTAGCGGGACGGCGCTGGCAACTGCGCAAGACATGGCGGCCGCCCGCAGGCAAGCCGGTGTGCCTACTGCTCCCGATGCCACCACCACCGATCCCGAGGGAGCGCGCGGCATGAAAGTGGGGGATGTGGGGATCCATTCCCTGCGGATGCTCGGTGCCAATGCGCACCAAGAAGTGCTGCTTTCTAACCTGGGGGAACAGCTGCGCTTGCGCACTGACTGTTTTGATCGCTCCTCCTTTATGCCCGGAGTATTGCTGGCAGTCCGGAAAGTGGCAGCTGCGGCTCCCCTTACGGTGGGGCTGGATAAAATCATGGATTTAGGGATTTAAGGTGAGTACTCCAGCTACCGCTAAAGAAACCGTACGTTTAGCGAAAAGCGAAGATTTACCGACTTGGGGACGCATCCAGGCACAAGCCATGCAGGCAGATTTGCAATCCCATTTGGGACAGATCGGCCCGCAAACCTTAGCGCTGATTGATCCAGAGCAGATTACCCGTGCCTGGCAGCAGGCGCTATTTAGCCCGCCCTCGCCAAAACATCACCTGCTTACCGCCGTAAATGCAGGACAGGTGGTCGGTTTGGCGGCGATTGCCCCCGCCCCCAAAATGCTGGTGCAACCTAAACAGTCACCGCTCGCAGAAAAAAATGCGGATGCCGAAATCGTGGCTTTAGAGGTTGCCGATTGGGAAAATAACCTGGCCGACGCCTCCCGCCTGGTAAATGCGATCGGCGATATGTTGCGCTTATCCGGGGCTAGCCGGGTACAGATTTGGCTAGCGGCCGAGACACAAGAAAAAATCCGGTTCTTTTCCGAATGCGGGTTTGCTCCCGCCGGTTTGCGCCAAGGCCTAAAAGTCGGACATGAATCCATGGTGCAGCATCTTTGGTTTACTGACCTGTAGACCCTTCCCGCTCGCTTTTTGGACGAAAGAAAAATCTCCAGGTGGCGTAGGTAGAGTAGGGATATGAGCAACGCAGATTGTACTTATCGGCTTCCTTCGCCGGTTGGGGTAGCAATGGTGACCCCGTTCCACCCGGATGGCTCCGTAGACTACGATGCCGCCGCCAGCCTGGCAAAACATTTGGTAGACCAGGGAATCGATCACCTGGTACTTTCGGGTACCACCGGGGAATCACCGACTACTCACCTGGATGAAAAAGAACAGTTGATTAAGTCGGTCCGTCAAGCGGTAGGCAAAGACCTCTATATCACTGCGGGGGCGGGCTCTAATGACACCGAACATTCGGTGCGGATGGCACGCAGCGCCCAGGAGGCAGGGGCAGACGGGATTTTGCTGGTTAGCCCCTACTATTCGCGTCCTTCTCAAGAAGGGCTCTATCAGCACTTCGCTAAAGTGGCTGGCCAAATTGACCTGCCGGTGATGCTCTACGATATTCCCGGACGCACCGGGGTAGCTATCGGTGATGAACTCCTCATGCGCCTGGCAGAGATCGACAATATCGTGGCGGTAAAAGATGCCACTGGCAAAGTGGAAGCCGGGGCGCGGCGCATAAATGAAACCGGTTTGGCTTTTTATTCCGGCGATGACGGCCTCAACTATTCTTGGCTTACCCATGGCGCTGTGGGGGTAATCAGCGTGGTGGGGCACGTAGCCGCCCCCAGCTACCGCAAAATGGTGCAGCTGGTAGAAAACGGAGACTATCAAGGGGCTCTGCAGCTCTCCCTGGAGCTAGAACCCCTAGTGAAAGCGTTAATGGGAGGGGGACAGGGCGCGGTTATGGCTAAGCATGCCCTGGCCCTACAAAAAGTTATTCCCTCCGATACTCTGCGCCTGCCGCTAGCTCCGGCCAGCGAAGAGGATATTGCGCAGCTGCGCGCGGCTCTGGAAAGTTTCGGGTTGCTCTAAGTTTCTGGACGCGCCTCCTCGATACCCCAGGTGCTTAGCGGATATCCCGAGACCAGCATTGCGGGTCTACCCCCCTTACCTGCTTTAAAGGGGGTATTAAGGGGCCGGTGCGCGCGGAAGTTTGCTATAGGCGGGCAAACTCGGGACAATTGGAAACGTGAATCCGCTGTATCCTGAACTTTCTTTACCGCCGAAACTCAAATCCGACACTATCCGGGTAGTTCCCCTAGGAGGCCTGGGGGAAGTCGGGCGGAACATGACCGTAATCGAGCTGAACGGCAAAATCCTGATTGTCGATTGCGGGGTGCTTTTCCCCGAAGAAATCCAACCCGGCGTAGATCTGATTCTCCCTGACTTTTCCTATCTGCACGGACGCATGGATGACGTAGTCGCACTGGTGCTCACGCATGGTCACGAAGACCATATCGGGGCGGTACCTTATCTGCTGCGCCTGCGCGAAGACATCCCCATCTACGGTTCCCAACTCACCCTAGATTTCCTGCGTCCCAAACTTGAAGAACATCGACTCCCGGCGACGCATCTACATCAGGTACGCGAGGGAGAGCGTATTAAACTAGATCTTTTCGCTTGCGAATTTTTGGCAGTCACCCACTCGATTCCCGATGCGCTCGCAGTGATGATCCGTACCAAAACCGGAAACCTGCTGGTCACCGGGGACTACAAAATGGATCAGCTGCCCCTAGATAAAAGGATCACCGATCTGCGCAGCTTTGCTCGTATGGGGGAAGAGGGCGTTGACTTATTCCTCGTGGACTCCACCAATGCGGAAGTCCCTGGTTTTATCGCCCCGGAAAGAAAAATCGGTCCCGTAATCCGCCAGGTGCTCTCCGAATCCACCGGGCAGGTGGTAGTAGCTTCTTTTGCTTCCCATGTGCACCGGGTGCAACAGGTGCTGGATGCTGCCCGGGCAGTAGGACGCAAAGTGTGCCTCTCGGGGCGGTCAATGGAACGCAATATGAACATTGCGGCGCAGGCTGGTTACCTGGAGCTGGATCCAGACGTAGTGGTGCGCGCCGACGAGCTCAAACGTTTGCCCCCCAATAAACGAGTGTGGATGGTAACCGGTTCCCAAGGTGAACCCATGGCAGCGCTCTCGCGGATCGCCCAAGGCGAGCACCGGTTGGTGTCCCTAGAGCCAGAAGATACGGTGTTACTGGCCTCTTCCTTGATTCCCGGGAATGAAAACTCGGTTTACCGGGTAATTAACGCCCTGATGCGCCAAGGTGCCAATGTAGTCCATAAAGGGAACCGCGCGGTTCATGTTTCCGGGCATGCCGCCGAAGGGGAACTGCTCTATACCTACAACATTGTGCAACCTAAGAATGTAATGCCGATTCACGGCGAAATCCGGCATCTAATCGCGAATGGGAAGATCGCCCAGGCCACCGGGGTACCGGAAGAAAACGTGGCTTTAGCCGAGGACGGGGTAGTAGTCGACCTCAAAGATGGGCAAGCGCGGGTAGTGGGACAGGTGGATTGCGAATATGTATACGTTGACGGTGGATCTATCGGAGAAATTGATGAAGACCAGTTAAAGGACCGCATGACCTTGGGAGAAGAAGGCTTCGTTTCCGTATTTGCCGCGGTAGATGTGCCCACCAAGATTATTGCTGCCGGCCCGCATATTACCGCTCGGGGAATGGCCGAGGATGAGGGGGTGTTCCGGGAAGTACTACCGGACGTGACTGAGGCGCTGCAAAGAGCATTAAATCAAGGAGATAGCGATCCTTATCGCTTGCAACAGGCAATGCGCCGCGCTTTGGGGCGTTGGGTGGCGCGTCGGTTGCGTCGTCGTCCCATGATCGTACCGGTAGTTGTGGAGATTTAGATGCGGGTAGCTGGAAAAGAAAAATCAAATAGTTCTTGGCGGGAGCGTGTCCCCGCCTGGGTAGGTTGGATCTATACCATTGCCGCCCTATTTTGTCTGGTAATGATCCCGTTTCGCTATACCGTGGGTCACCATATTGGGCGCTTTACCTACCTGGTACTAACCACTCTCGGAGTACCATCTACCGCTACTTTAGGGACTGCGGTTTTATTGGCTTTCTTGGCGCTGCTATGTTTTTCCCGCAAACGGATCGTAGTTATCGTCCTTATTGCCTTGCAGGCTCTGCACGGTCTGCTCTGCCTGGTAGCTCTGATATTTTCTTTCTCCGACCCCGACTTTGACCTGACAGACCTGATCATCCTGGGTCCACGTCTGGCGATAGCGGCGTTGATTCTGGCGGTGCTATTCGCATCGGCGCGCAGTTTCTCGGGAAAAATCAATGCCCAATCCGCCTGGAAAGCCCTGGTTATTCTAATAAGCGGTCAGTTGTTGGTGTTTGGAATTGGGTTCGTCATGGCTCGGGTGATCGCGCCGCGCGGTTGGGCTAGTACTCCGCTGGCACTTTGGGTCTATGCGCGGATGTCAGGTTTGCGACTGCACCGCGGGTTCAACATCCACTTTATGTTCGCCCATCAAGCAGGTTTTCGCGCCCTCAGCTTCTTCATCATGGTGCTTTCCGGCCTGGTGGTGATGATCGCCGCCAATCGTTTTATTCTCGGTCAACGGGTAAAGGCGCGCACTCGCAGTGAAGATCTAGCGTTACGTAGCCTGTTACTCAAATGGGGGAAAGCTGACTCCTTAAGCTACTATGCCACCCGTGATAACCGGGCGGTGGTTTTTAGTGCCGATGGGCAAGCGGTGGTTTCCTACGGGGTAGCTCTCGGGGTGGCCTTAGCTGCCGGAGACCCGATAGGTGATCCTTCTTCCTGGGAAAATGCGGTGCAAAGATGGAAGGCCTACTGCTATCGCCAAGGCTGGATTCCGGCGGTAATTTCTGCTAGTGCCCAGGGTACGCGTATTTATCGTCAACAGGGGCTTAGAGTGCGCAAAATGGGGGATGAAGCCATTATCAGCCCCGAACGTTTTGAACGTAACTCTAGCGCCGGCCGTGCTTTGCTAGCGGCACAAAGAAGGGTCGCCCGCGCCGGGGTAGAGATCGAAATCTGCAGGCAAAGCGAACTTTCTCCGGCACAGCTGCGGGAAGTGGCGATGGTGGCGGAGCTATTTAGGCGAGGTAATGAACGCGGCTTCTCGATGAGTCTCGATAGAATGTTCGCTCCCCAAGAGGGCGAGCAGCTGATAGTAACCGCGCGAGGCAAAGATGGACAGTTACAATGCCTGCTTACTTTCGTTCCCTGGGGGCAGCGCGCCGTCTCCCTTAATCTGATGCGCCGGGCAGAGTCAGCGGTCAATGGAGTAGTAGAAGCCATGGTGCTCACCTTGCTACAGCAAGGACCCGAAAAAGGTATCGAGCGTTTCTCTTTGAACTTTGCGATGTTTAGAGAAATCTTTGTAGAGGGCGAGGCCGTTGATGCTACTCTCAATGATCGGGTAAAACGTGCCCTGTTTGTGAAAGCCTCCCGTTTTTGGCAGCTGGAATCCCTCTATGAATCTAACGCCCGTTATAACCCGAAATGGTTGCCTCGCTATTTCTGTTTTTCTTCCGATCCGTTAGTGCCCTTATCGCTGCTCGCAGCGGGAATGTTAGAAGGGTTCGTGCCCGCGCCGGCGGCGGCTTTGCGCGGGGAGCCCTTTGAGTGGGAAGTAGACAGCCAGTACCTTAGCGAGCTGGAAGCGATGCGCAGCGAATACACCGCTGCCAAGCTGCAGGTAAAACTGAGCGAACAGCAACGCTCCCGGCGCGCAAAAGCGGAAAAGCTAAGTGCAGCCGGAATAGAATCCTTCCCGGCAGGTTTCGATTTGGGGATTCCCCTATCCCAGGCGAAAGCCAAGGTAGACGCAGGTGAGGGTAAAGCAGCGATCCGCACGCTTGGTCGAATTGTGGCGCGGAGGAATCACGGCGGGGTAGTGTTTTGGGATTTGTACTACCAAGGCACCTATCTGCAGGTAGTACTGGAACGAGGTAACTTGAGCTCCGAGCAGTTTGCCCATCTGCGACTACTAGACCTAGGGGATCTGCTAGTGGTTAACGGAAAGTGCGGAGCCTCCCGCACGGGCACGCCCTCTTTAATAGCGGAAAGCTGGACGTTGGCGGCGAAAGCCTTGCGCCCGATTCCGCATCCGGCTGCGCGTTTGGACAGTACCACCCGTACCCGCGAACGCACCATGACTCTGCTCAATGATGCCGCGGCCATGAGCCGCCTCCAGGCACGCTCACGGGCATTAAGTGCGGTACGCAAAGAACTGATTGATCGCGGCTACCTGGAGGTGGAAACCCCCATGTTGCAGGCGGTGCAAGGTGGTGCCAATGCCCGCCCCTTCGTTACCCATTCCAATGCCTACCAGGTAAATATGTTCTTGCGGATCGCCCCGGAACTGTATCTAAAACGCTTGGCCATAGCGGGGATGGGGGCAATCTTTGAGATGGGACGTTCGTTTAGGAACGAGGGCGCGGACGCCACTCACAACCCCGAGTTCACCTCGCTGGAGGTCTATAAAGCCGGCTCTGATTACCGAGAGATGATGACTTTGACCCGCGAGCTTTACCAGGCGGCGGCGCGGGCGATTCACGGTAAAGAAATTGCTCTGCGCCCGGTAAATCCGGAAGCTGCTGGCGCCGGTAGCAGCGACGCAGAATTTGAGGAAGTCGATATCTCTGGCCAGTGGCGGGTGATCTCGGTTTTCGATGCGGTATCTCAAGCTGTGGGAACCACAGTTACTCCCGACACCGGCGAAGAGGATCTCCGGAGCCTGTGCGCCCAGCACCACCTCATCCCGCCGCCGGGCGCCAACTGTGGCACCCTGTTGGGCACGTTGTATGACGATCTGGTTGAGGCACGCACGGTAAAACCTACCTTCTACTGTGATTTCCCAGTGGAGTCCTCTCCGCTCACCCGCAGGCACCGCAGTGATCCCCGCTTGGCCGAACGCTGGGATCTGGTGGCTTTCGGGATGGAACTGGGAACTGCCTACAGCGAACTAACCGACCCTCGTGACCAGCGCGAACGCTTTACACAGCAGTCGCTCGCGGCCGCGGCGGGTGATCCGGAAGCTATGAGCCTGGACGAAGATTTCTTAAACTGTTTGGAACTGGGCATGACCCCCCTGGGTGGGTTAGGGCTGGGAATGGATCGGATGGCGATGATGCTGATGGGCTGCGATATTCGGCAGGTGTTGGCTTTCCCGTTCGTTAAACCTCGAAACTAAGGAAAATTTAGGCGCTAGGGAACAAGAATGAGCGGCGAAATGGCGGAAGAAAAAAACAAGTTGGTGTCGGTAGCGGCGGTGGTGTTGACCTTACCGATGAAAATGTCGCGCCTGCCCGAACG